>Ga0209123_1002750_pt1 | contig 14262 bp, 14 predicted proteins | sample BarGraIncu00431A_FD_184500 | JGI IMG/M metagenome (GOLD analysis project Ga0209123, IMG submission 184500) | Arctic peat soil microbial communities from Barrow, Alaska, USA - Barrow Graham LP Incubations 004-31A (SPAdes) (version 2) | ecosystem: Environmental > Terrestrial > Soil > Wetlands >...
ATGTACCATGTACCGATCTCACTTATACGAATTATACGCCTTAAATTTGATCTTGTCTACCCTGAAAGGTTAAAAATGGTATCCGATTTGTACTACCATGTACTGCAAAAAGGGGGTCCACTTTCTGTCAGATCAAACTGCCGCAGGAACTGATGGAGACTCAGACCAGAAGAATCATCGCCGAGCAGCAAAAGGAAATGTTCGCCATGCAGCAGGAGGCAGAAGCGGCCAGGATTTCCACCGAGAAGACACGTGCGACGGCAAATCAGCAGGGGGAACTGGTCACGGCCGAGATCGGGGTGAAGGTCGCCGAGCAACAGAAGCAGAAGACCATCGTGCTTGCCCAGGGGGACGCTGAGGGGGTCAGGTTGCGCGGCGAAGGGGAGGCGAAAAAGATCGAGGCAATCGGCCAGGCAACTGCCGCAGCGTACCGGAAACAAAACGAGGCGCTCGGTCAGGAAGCGGTCACGGCGATCGAGTTAATCAAAAAAATCGCCGAGGGGAACGTGCGCATAACTCCTGACATCCTGGTTGCCGGAGAGAAGGGGGGCATGCTAGACATCCTTTTTGCGCAGCTCGTAAAAAAAGGTGCTGCAGTTCCGAGGATGGACGCCTTAGCATTGTCGGATACGCCTGAACTGGGTGCTGAAGCTGTGGAGACGGATGCTTTGCCAACAGCGGGTGGGGAAAAAAAGGGCGCCTGAAGCCCTGATACAGGGCGTCACCATTCAGCAGGCGCATGATATCCTGGAAAGCACACACAAACGGCTATACCTCACATGGTATAGCCGTTTGTGTGCAGTATCTTCTGACGTGTCGGGTGAGCGCCAGAAAAATCTGAAACTATAAGCAATCCTCCGCTGCCTCCGGCCCTTTACCTCGGTTGCAATCTGCTCAATAGGGCTTGTTTGCACAAAAAATAGCCGGTTGCTTCCTATCAATTAAGCGTCGAACTCCGCTGCCACAGGCCCACGCCCGGCAAACGCACCGATTATCAGCCGCTTGCGCGCCTACATTCGAGTGGGCACGCTAAATGCTTTTTGCACCACACCTGAACATAGTGTCGGCGTGGACGTGGCTCGTCCACGGGAAAGGCACCCTGGCAGCGGGAGGGAGGGAGACTTTTACCTCTTTAGGCAGCGCATTTGCATAAAAAATATGCAGATGTGGCTGCCTTTTTGCGTCTTCAGTCTACAGATGTACTGGTACGCGCTTTGCACAGAAACGCCGGTTGCAGCGATGCAAACATTAAGCAGAGGAGGTAAGCAATGAAGCTTATAGAAGCCATCATCAAACCGTTTAAGTTGGACGAAGTGAAGGATGCCTTGAACGAGATAGGCATCGAGGGGATTACGGTCAGCGAGGTCAAAGGCTTTGGCCGTCAGAAGGGTCACACGGAGCTCTATCGAGGTGCGGAATACGTGGTTGACTTCATCCCGAAGGTGAAGCTTGAGATCGCCGTCGCGGACGATCTGGTCGCCAAGGCAGTGGACGTGATCGAGCAGACCGCCAAAACCGGCAGGATAGGGGATGGTAAGATCTTCGTTCTGCCGCTGGAAGATGCAGTCAGGATCAGGACCGGAGAGAAAGGCGACGAAGCCATTTAACTGCCAAATTTTAAAAAATTCAATCGATCAATGGAGAATGTCATGGTACGAAGAAGTATCCTCAGTACGGCTCAGGTGGAAGCTGACCCAATGACCGGCGTTGCAACCATCATCACACACAATTTAACGGTTTCCTTTACCAAGCTTATGCTCGCTGTCTGCTTACTCTTAACACCGATGGCGGTGTTTGCCGAAGACAAGGTTGCACCCGCACCTGCAGCAACAGCACCTACAACAACAGCACCTACAACAACAGCACCTACAACAACAGCACCTACAACAACAGCACCCGCTGCAACAGCCACAGCAGCAATAGTGGCAGCGCCCGCGGCCGCAGCACCGGCTGCCCCCAAGAACGTTGATCCGGTCCTAAACACTGGCGACACCGCCTGGATGCTGGTCGCTTCGGCCCTGGTCCTCTTCATGATTCCCGGTCTCGCCCTCTTCTACGGTGGCATGGTGCGGCAGAAAAACGTGCTCTCCACCATGATGCACTCCTTCGTTGCCATGGGGATTGTCGGCGTGCAATGGGTGGTGATCGGTTATACCCTTTCCTTCGGGCCCGACATCAGTCACGGACTGCTCGGCAACTTTAGCAAGGCGATGCTGAACGGCCTGATCAGCTTCAAGGACGGCAATCCGGTGTATGCACTGTTCCAGAACGTCGCCACGGAGCCTGGGTCGATTCCCGAATTCGTCTTCTCCATGTATCAGTGCATGTTCGCTATGATCACTGTGGCTCTGGTCTCAGGGGCACTTGCCGAGCGGATCAAGTTCTCCGCCTACTGTGTGTTCGTGCTGCTCTGGACCACCCTGGTCTACGATCCCCTGGCCCACTGGGTCTGGATGAGCGATGGCTGGTTGGCCAAGATGGGGGCACTCGATTTCGCCGGCGGCACCGTCGTACATCTCTCTTCCGGGATCTCTTCGCTCGTCGTCCTCTACTTCCTGGGCAAGCGTCACGGATTCCCGCAGGAGCGCATGGCCCCGCACAGTCTGCCGCTTACGCTCCTTGGTGTCGGCGTGCTCTGGTTCGGTTGGTTCGGCTTCAACGCAGGCTCCGCGATTGTCGGCCCCAACTGCTCGGATGCCGCCGGCGGCCTGGCCGGTTTGGCAATGACCACCACCATGGTCGCTCCGGCCATGGCCGGTCTCACCTGGATGATCGCTGAGTGGATCCATGCGGGTAAACCGTCGGCACTTGGTTTCGGCTCCGGCGTGGTTGCGGGACTGGTCGTGATCACCCCCGCTGCAGGGTTCGTGCAGCCGGGTGCAGCCATCCTCATGGGGATCGCCGGCGGCCTGATCTGCTACCTCGGCGTCATGATGAAGGCGAAGTTCAAATACGACGATTCGCTGGATTGCTTCGGGGTGCACGGTATCGGTGGGACCACGGGCGCCCTTCTGACCGGCGTTTTTGCCACGGTCGGCGCCACGGGACTCCTCTCCGGTAACGGTAAGCAGTTCGTCATCCAACTGACAGCCGTGGGCGCTGCTGCCGCCTACGCCGTCGCAGTCACCCTGGTAATATCCTTTGTCATCGACAAGACCATCGGCTTTAGGGTGGAGAAGGAAGACGAGATCATCGGCCTCGACCAGACCCAGCATTCTGAAAGTGCCTACAACTAACCGAATCACATATCTCAAAGGAGACTAAAATGACACCGAAACAGGTAGTGGAGTTTGCTAAGGAAAACGGCGTGCTGATGGTCGATTTCAAATTCATGGATTTCGTCGGCACCTGGCAGCACTTTTCGGTACCGATGAGTGAGTTCGGCGAGGAGACCTTCGAGGAAGGGCAGGGCTTTGACGGCTCCTCCATCCGCGGCTGGCAGCCCATCCACGCCTCCGACATGATCATCATCCCGGATCCGAAGACCTCCAGGCTGGATCCCTTCATCGCGGTCCCGACCCTTTCGCTCATCTGCAACATCTACGATCCGATTACCAAGGAAGACTACAGCCGCGACCCGCGTAACATCGCCCGCAAGGCCGAGGCCTACCTAAACTCGACCGCCATCGCCGATACCGCATACTTCGGACCCGAGGCTGAATTCTTCATCTTCGATGACGTCCGTTACGACTCCAGCGCGAACGCCTCCTTCTACGCCGTTGACTCATCCGAAGGGGCCTGGAATACCGGCCGCGAAGAGTTCCCCAACCTGGGCTACAAGCCGCGCCACAAGGAAGGGTATTTCCCGGTTTCCCCTACCGATTCCCTTAACGATCTCAGGAACGAGATGGTAATGGAAATGCAGAAAGTCGGCATCCGCATCGAGTGCCAGCACCACGAAGTCGCCACCGGCGGCCAGGCCGAGATCGACATGCGCTTCTCGTCACTGGTCGCGATGGCCGACAACCTGCAATGGTTCAAGTACATCGTCAAGAACGTCGCCAACCGCAACGGCAAGACGGCCACCTTCATGCCGAAGCCGCTCTACGGCGACAACGGCTCAGGGATGCACTGCCACCAGTCACTCTGGAAAGACGGCGTCAACTTGTTCGCCGGCGAGGAATACGGCGGGCTCTCCCAGATGGCGCTCTACTACATCGGCGGCATCATCAAGCATGCCCGGGCACTGTGCGCCTTCACCAACCCGACCACCAACTCCTACAAGCGCCTGGTACCGGGCTTCGAGGCTCCGGTGAACATGGCGTACTCCAGCCGTAACCGTTCCGCTTCATTGCGCATCCCGATGTTCTCAACCAACCCGAAGGCAAAGAGGATTGAGTACCGTACCCCGGACCCGTCCTGCAACGGCTACCTCGCCTTCGCGGCGATGCTGATGGCGGGTCTCGACGGGATTGAGCACAAGATCGATCCGGGCAAGCCGCTGGACAAGGACATCTACGGTCTTTCCGCCGAGGAACTCTCCACTATTCCGTCCGCGCCGGGGACCCTCGAAGAGGCGCTCAAGGCTCTCAAGGAGGACCATGAATTCCTGCTCAAGGGGGACGTCTTCACCCCCGACGTCATCGAGAAATGGATCGAGTACAAGACCGCAGCCGAGGTTAACCCGGTCCGCATGCGTCCGGTACCTCTTGAGTTCGCCCTTTACTTCGACATTTAATAGTTCCAGACGTCATATAAGCGGTCAGAAGAGGCGGGGGCAACCCCGCCTCTTCTGGTGTCTGGGGTAGCAGGAGAACAGGTTTTTTTGCTTCTTAATGACTTCTTAATGCATTTCACCGATCTTTTAATGCCTTTTTAATGTTAAAACAGCTAGGCTTAGAATAAATTCATTGCGTATCAACTAGATGCACCTTCTCTGTTAAATGCGGTAAAAACAGAAGTTAACCGAAAAAGGCGCGAAAAATCATGAAAATGGTAGAAGCCATCATAAGACCGGTCAAGCTTGATGAGGTTATATCTGCCTTGGCAGAAATAGGGATCGAAGCTTTTATGAAGAGCGCAATCCTTTGCCATTGACGTCAGAAGAGACAGGCTATGGTCTATCGTGGCGCTGAATACGTCTCTACTTTGGTTGAGAAAGTGAAGCTGGAAATTATTGCTGTTGACGACTCAGCGAAGAAAATCATTGAGGCTATTGGCAATATTGCCAAGACAGATCGGAGGGAAGATTGCCGGATATATGTGACCGTTTGTTGAAGCGATTTAAAAAGGTAGTACTATGTCTAAGGCGCGGCTAATCTGTGTTGCGGAATAATACCATGTGAGTCCGCGGCAGGGTCGGTGGGATACCTTGGCCCCACTTCTTTCGGTGAACTCCGGGAGTAGGACGAAAAGCCATCTTAGCTGCTGGCAGGCCATAGAATCGAAACTATGGAAAAGGGACTGATTATGAAAAATCTTCAGCTGAGTGAGGTCCATCTAGTGGGTGACGAGTTGTTAGACGCGCAGCATAAAGTTATATTGAGCTATATGGCTAAAATACGCGCATATTTCTTACTAGAGAAAAAGGATAAGGATTTATTGGTGTTGGTAGACAGGCTCGAAACTTTCTGTAAGCTTCATCTCTGGGACGAAGAAAAGGTAATGGATGAGATGCATTTCCCTGAAATTGAGGACCATAAGGGTTCAGCATGCGTTGTTCATCCAGCACCTAGGAAATTTTACGGGAAGATTGGACGATTTGAACTGTGTGAAAAAAATCGATGAACTTAATTTTCTCAAAGCGTGGTTCCTGGAGCACATTGAGGTGTTCGACAGGAAATACGCCGAGTTCTATAAAAAAATCCGATAAGAGCCCTATTGTGACTATATTCAGCAAACTGGGGGAATGGACCCCTTGCCTGCCCGCAATGGTGCGGAATTACAAAGGAGGATATCATGAACAAAGTATCCAAGGTTTTAATCCAAGCAATGGCGCTTACTATCGGTGCGGCAAGTGTCGCAATGGCAACCCCTTCCACACAAATCTGGATCCCTTCCACTGACGTACAGGCCTACAAAACCTTCCACCTCGGTATTGATAACTATTTCAGGGCGTCCGGCGTGGCTAAGTCTCCGCCCAGCGCCACCGCAACCAGAGATGCCAACGTCATGGATATCGGCCCGGTAGCAGGGATTTCGCCATTTGAAAAAGTGCAGGCGGAAATCGGCTTTGACTACCTGGTCAATGCCAACGATCCCAACGACAACCACCCTTGGAGTGGCAATTTCAAGATTGGGACTCCGGAAGATTCGATCTTCAAATTTTCTCCGGCTTTTGCCATAGGAATGTATAACATTGGACCGTCGCAGTCCACCTCGAACGCACCGTTGGTGACCTCAGGCCAGAACATCGTCTATGGCCTTTTGGCCAGAACCCTGCCCGTCGTGGGCAGGCTTTCCGCAGGCTACTACCGTGGCAGCGAAAGGGCTCTGATCAACACCTCCGGCCATGCGGCCAACGACGGCGCGCTCCTTTCCTGGGACCGAACCATGGCTGAGATTTCCGACAAGCTCTGGATGGCGGTCGACTACCAGAGTGGCAACAACGTCGACGGTGCCGTCAACTTCGGGGCTTCCTGGAAGTTCGCCAAGAATGTTTCGGTGATCTTTGGCTATGATGTCTACACGAAGAAAAGCCTGGCCGGAAACAACACCTTCACCACCCAGTTGGACATTGACTTCCCCTAGGAGTTACGAATCGCTCCTTGAGTTAAATTGCCGAGATGCCGAACTTTCGGCGGATGAAAGGCTTCACTCCCTAAAAACAGACCGTACTCTCAGTAAATGGGAGTACGGCTTTTTTGCACCAGGTTCGAAGACAGAGTATGAGTGCAGGGATAATCTCACGAAGAATATACGCAGTATTCCCAATCTTTAGGATCCGCAAAACAGATTCCGGTTGTATTCAACTCATCTGCCCATCGTTCCCAACAAGCAACAACTTACAGGCAAAATGCATTGACAAATAATTTTGCAGGGTATAGACGGGTAAAACTCCTAGTTAGCTCGAGGGGTTTGCACAAACACTTAATGGGAGTGGGTAGAGCATGTCAAAAAGCGGATCGCAGAGAGTGAGGGACTACCGCATAGGAAAAGCGCACATCGACTTTTATGTGTCTCTTGAGACTAAAAAACGGTTCGTAGAACTTGCAAAGTCGTACAAGTTATCTCAATCTGAACTCCTTGAACTTTTGGTTGCAGGAGGAAAAAAGTCTCGAATACACGTCAATAAAAGGTTGATTGAAGAAGAGTCGGAGGCTTCCCTCCGACTGGATGAGTGCAATGGAGATCATGACGTAGCTATTCATCGGTTAGCTGAAGAATACAGAGTCATAAACCCGAAATTTGTTTACAACCCACGGGCGGATGAGACCTCAGAAGAGACTGCACTTCGTAACCGATTTGGAAGGATACGGAGCAAGCTGCTCAAATGGAAAAGTGAACATAGCCCGGACTAGTCAAGAGGGTGAGGCGGGAATCAACGGATTCAGACGGATTTCCCGTCGATGGCCTTGATCGCCAGGCAATCGAAGAGAACGCGGTCTCCCTGATATGATGTTTCCTTGCGTTTCACGATACGCCATCCGCCATTTTGGAAGGTGCCCTGAGTGGCAATCCCCTCGGCGAGCCCCGCAGAACCGTCCAGCAAGTCGACGAGCTGCCGGTCTTGGGCAAGCACGATAGGTTTGATGCCGGCACCGGTGATGACAGTTACAGGCTCCAGTATCAGATTTGCCAGATTGTAAGCAGCAGGCTCTACCACACTTGGCCTGGTCTGCAGTTGGATCATCCTCGCCCTGGAGTCGGGACCGACGGTTCCCTTAGTGGAGCTGATCAGATCGAGCAGGTGGTCACGAACCTCGTTCAATTCTACTGCTGCATTCAGCTTTTCCAGCCCGGGATAGATTTCCAGGGCCTTTGCCAACAGGGATACCTCTCGCAGATAATTGCTGCGCTGGTTTTCCGGTACAAGATACATGGCGATTATCCTGACAGGCATACCATCCGGAGCGCCGTAATCGATCCCTTTCGGACTCCACCCCACGACACAGATGAGGTCTTCGTTGAACGGGACCCGTGCGTCCGGGCAGGCCCAGCCTTTGCCGAGCGATGTCTTGGTTGCCTCTTCCTTGGCCAGGATCCGTCCGGCGACGTCTGTTCCCGCCGGAAGTGAAGGTATTGCCTCCAGGATGTGCGCCAAGAACCTGAGTGAATCTTCCTTGTCATAATCCTCCGGAAGCTCGATGAGCCTCCCTTCCTGTAATGCATCCAGTAAGCTATCCATTATCAATTACCTCCATATTTGTTGAAGAACCATGTTTTCACGAAGTGGGTCGAGATGCCGTAGGTTACCAGGAAGCCGGCAATCCAGGCCCAGTAAATGGCAGGTAACGGCACCATGCCGAGTGCGTCCGCAAACGGTGAGTAGGGGAGCCAGCTGGCCACAGCCATGATGACCAGGGTGGTCAGCGTCAGGTGCAGTGAAGCGCTGCTGCCGAAAAAAGGAACACGCCGGGTTCTGATGATATGTACGATCATGGTCTGTGTCAGAAGCGATTCCACGAACCACCCGGTCTGGAACAGCCGTGCGTGAAGCTCCTGCTGGGCCGCAGTGGTGCCGGGATCGCCGAAGTGGCTGCAGCCGAAGTAGTACCACATCAGGGCGAAGGTGGCGTAATCGAAGATCGAACTCATGGGACCTATGAAAAGCATGAATCGCTTGATGTTGCCGACATTCCACTTAAGCGGCTTGAGGACAAGTTCCTCGTCCACCTTGTCGGTGGGGATGCCGGTCTGAGAGAAGTCATACAACAGGTTGTTGGTGAGAATCTGCACCGACTGCATCGGAAGAAACGGTAGCAGGTAGCTGGCGCCGACCACGCTGAACATGTTGCCGAAATTGGAACTGGCCCCCATCCGGATGTACTTGACGATGTTGGCGAAGACCCTGCGCCCCTCCATGATCCCCTCTTCGAGAACGAGCAGACTCTTCTCCAAGAGCACGATGTCCGCAGTTTCCTTGGCCACGTCCACCGCCGAGTCTACGGAAATCCCGACATCGGCGGCCTTGAGGGCGGGCGTATCGTTGATCCCGTCACCCATGAATCCGACTACATGGCCGGCCTCGCGCAGGGCGCGGACGATCTGCTCTTTCTGGGCCGGGCTGAGTTTGACGAAGATGTCCTCCTCCAGCACCAGTTTGCTGAATTCCTGCGGCGTGAGCCGGGACAGTTCCGACCCCGTTACCACCCGATCCGCCTTGAGTCCCACGTTGGTACAGACCCTTTGTGTGACCAGGCCGTTATCACCGGTAAGCACCTTGACCCGGACCCCGGCTTTGTGCAGAAGTTCCAAGGCCTCAGTGGCCGAAGCCTTGGGCGGATCGAAGAAGGCAACATAGCCCATGAGAATCAGCCTGGATTCGTCCTTTACCGTGAAGTTGGTCTTTCCCCGCGGGAACTCGCGGTAGGCGATGGCCAGCACGCGGAATCCGTCCCTGTTGAGGCTGTCAACCTCCTCGAAAAGGTTGTCACGAATCATCTCGATAAGGGGGTAGACCTCATCTCCGATGGTGTAGTGGCTGCAGCAGTCGTAGATCTCTTCCACCGCGCCTTTGCAGATCAGTACGTGGTCTCCCTCGTAGTCAACGACAACCGACATTCGGCGGCGCTGAAAGTCGAACGGCAACTCGTCCACCAGCCGGCACCACTCAACATTCAGGTCGCGGTGGTCGAGGATGGCGCGGTCTATGAGGTTCTTCAGCCCGGTCTGATAATGACTGTTCAGAAAGGCATAGCTCAGTACATCGTCACTCGTGCTCCCGGTGATATCCACATAACGTTCGAGAACAACCTGGTCCTGAGTTAGGGTTCCCGTCTTGTCAGTGCACAGGATATCGATGGCGCCGAAGTTCTGAATGGAGGGGAGCCGCTTGATAATGACCTTTTTCGCGGCCATGGCCAGCGCCCCTTTGGCCAGGTTCACGGTTACTATCATGGGGAGCATTTCAGGGGTAAGTCCCACGGCGATGGAAAGAGCAAACAGCAGGGCCTCGCTCCAGTTCCCCTTGGTCATGCCGACGATGAAAAACACCGCCAAGGTCATGACCAGCATGAAGCGAATCATGAGCCAGGTGAAGGATTGCACGCCGACATCGAAGCTCGTCTTCTCGCGCTCTTCGCCCAGGCTTTTGAAAATAGAGCCGAACAGGGTCCGCGTCCCGGTGTTTACCACCACGCCCCGTGCCGAACCGCTGGTCACAGAGCTGCCAAGATAACAGGCGTTTGCCAGTTCCCATGCGCTTAGGCCCTTGGCCTCGCCGGGTTGTGCGGACTTTTCCACGGGCATGGATTCGCCGGTCAGGGACGACTGGCTCAAGAAGAAATCCTTGGCGACCAGTAGCCGCACGTCGGCCGGCACGATTGAGCCGGCCTGCAGCAGCACGATATCACCAGGAACAACTTCCGTGATCTTGATTTCGGCTTCCACTCCGTCGCGCAAGACCAAGGCCCGCGATTGAACACGTTTGCCCAGGGTCTCGACGGCTTGACTGGATCGGCGATCCAGGATATAGGAAAGCCCGACGCTGAGAACAACCATGGCGCCGACGATGACTGCTGATTTCCCCTCGCCAATGATCCCGGCAAGGGCGGAGATCACTAGCAGCTGAATCACCAGAGGACTCTTGCAGCGGCGCAGAATATCACCCCAGAAGCCGAGTTGCTTGGCGTGGGCCAGTTCGTTTGCACCATACTCGTCAAGACGGCGCTCGGCCTCTTCGGCAGACAACCCCTTGGGTGATGACTTTAGTGCCTCTATGGCCTCAAGTTCGGAAACCGCGCACAGTTCAATCATGCGGCGCTCATGTGCGCTCGAATCTTCACCTTTGTTCATTGGCGATTTAGAGCCGGAACGGCCCGAAAAAAAATCTGAAAACTTCGACATATCCGAGAATCTCCTTCTATCTCAGGGCAAGGAAGGACAAACCACGTCACTAAGCAATAGGTTTTAGACCCGGCCTGAGGCTGAAAATTATAAGAAGGAGATATCCAACGAGGGATTCCCCTGCTTTTCTGATGTTCCCCGTTCAACACACGGGGAACATTCAAAGCAGGGAAGAAAAAGGCAGGCTTTGAAGCGTTACCGCAGTGAGAACGGGATGGGTAAAGGATATTCGCTACTATGACTGTCCAATTTGAAAAACCACCACCCTTTTGTTTTTGACATAAAAAAAATAAAAAAAGGCCACGGGAAACCATGACCTTGAACGTGCCTCGGCTGGATTCCCCACTCGTAGGTTTTCGGCAGTGCACAACGTAGGTCCGAAAGGACCAGCTACCTTAAGTCAAGCCTTAATCCGGCAAGACCTGGTCTACCCGTTGGCGTCTTTCGACATTTCTGGGCAGTAGCCTGTGTTTGTACAAACGCCTCATGCTAACGAGGAATATCAATTTGAGTATACCCTAGACGATGAAATGTCAATGCTTTTTCGACCTTCTTTCTCGTTCAGTCCGCAAAAGTTGCGGCTGCGCCCGGGGCGAGTTCCAGTTGGAGCCGAGTGTTATCATCAAGGCTGCCACCAACTTCAAAGCACAACCCTGACTGCCTCTTGGATTAGCTTCTCCCGGCGGGTGGATAGGATTTCCGATTAGGTAATCCATTCGGGTGAAGGTCATCAACACCTGTTGAAAGCGAATTGCCGTCACGAGGAAGCAGTGCATTGAAATTTTCAGCTCTCACTGCTTTAAGGGCCGCGATGCATGATCATCAGGATCAGCTTGATAAGCCCAAAAATGACGGCCGAAAGGGCAAGAGTGACCAAGAGAGCGTTCTTCCAGTGCCGCTTCCAAGGAGACGGCGTCTGCAACCGGTGACAGCGCCCGGTTAGCTGTACCGCACCAGGATGGTCGAGATCCTCTTTCATTGCGACGACAGTCGGGTACCTTTTTTTGGGTTCTCGTTCCAAGGCGTGCAGGATTATCTCTTCAACCTGCACCGACAGCTCGCGGTTTTGTTTGCGCGGGGCCACCGGGTCCCCGGTTACCCTGGCGTTCATGGCCACAAACACATCATCGTTCTCGCTTGCAAAGGGGATAGCCCCGGTAACCATCACGTACAGCATGGCCCCTAGGCTGTAGATGTCAGTTCGTTCATCGCCTCGCCTTCCCGTGACCTGTTCTGGGGCCATGTATTCGGGGGTCCCCATGGCCGGCGTGAAACCCATGAAGGTGAAGCGCCTTCCCGTTGACTTGGCGATGCCGAAATCCAGGATACGAATAGTTCCGTCGAAGCAGATCATAATGTTCTGCGGCTTGAGGTCGCGGTGGATGACTCTGTGCTCGTGCATGTGGGCCAGAGCATCGCACATGCGACTGGCGAACCTGATCGCGTCCTCTTCCGGCATGGAAGGGACGCTTTTCAGCAAGTGCGCGAGCGTGTAGCCTTGCAGATATTCGGTGACGATGTAGGGGCGGCTGCGGTTTTCTACCTGGACGAACTTCAGTATATAAGGGTGATTGAGCAGCAGCCCGATCTTCTCCTCACGTAAAAAACGCGAATAAAAACCTGGGTCGCTCTCATATTGCATGAGCGGTACCTTTACCGCGACGTCTTGTTTAGTGAGTAAGTCGGTCGCCTTGAAGACAGTCGCCATGCCGGAGCGGCTGATGGTCTCCGTGATGAAAAACCGGTCATCGAGTGTCCGGCCGGGCTGCAGATCGTACCCGGTGGGTTTGGGCGGCGCCTCAAGGGATACCGAAGCGTCGGTGTTGCAGGAGATCTGTTCGACGTCGCAAATGTTAACCACCTGGATGGAGAGGTTGTCGCTGGTGCCGCGGCCTTCGGCCAGAGCTACCAGCTGGCGGCAGGCCTGGGCCGGTGAGAGGCGAGACACGCTCTCGGCAATTTCGCCATCGGTGACATGCAAATAGAGCCCGTCCGAGCAAAGCACGATCCGGTCCCCTTTGAGAGCTGCAATTTGCTCCAGATCAACCCGGAGAACCGACTCCTGTCCCACACTGCGGGTCAAGACTGCGCGGTGCTTGCTGGTTTTGGCCTCATGCTCGCTGACCAGGCCGAACTTCTGCTGCATCCCTACGTAAGAGTGATCAGTGGAAAGTTGCCTGATCTCCCCGTTCCTTACCAGGTAGACCCGTGAGTCACCCGCATTTCCGACCACGATTTCGGTGTCCCGCAGGATCACGATGCAAAGGGTCGTCGCCATCCGGATCTTGCCATCGTTCTCCATCCCCCTGTCGTGGACGGCGAGATTGGCAGTATTGAACATCTGGGTCAATCTCTGCTGAAGGGATTGCTCCGCCTTCGCATCGCGAAAGGTGGCAAGCGAGACTTCCACGGCCAGTTGGCTTGCCACTGCGCCGAAGTTCAAATCCCCGAAACCGTCGGCAAGAGCGGCGACCGCACCGAGATCGCGCTTTTCCTCCAGCGTCTCAGGCTGCCAGAAACCGACTAAATCTTCGTTGTGTTCGCGCACCGGTCCTGGGGATGAAAGCTCAGCGTAGGTAAGTTCCATGATTACGGTACCTCAGAACGTCTGCGGAAACGATTCGCGTTTCGGCTGACGTCTGCTCTGCTCACACGGATCACCGCAGCTTCCCGCCACTAGCGCCGCGATGGGCCGGATTTCCCAACGATTTGCAGTAACGGCAAAGACGGGCACCTCTCCGCGCCTGAAGGGGGGAGGTGCAATGGGCGTGGCATGAGCCGGGACGGCCTCGCGCCCCCTGGCACATTGGCTTGTTATCGGTAAAGTCTTCCCCTTGATAAATGCCGGTTTCAGGGTTGAAAAAAAGTGAATTTTCATGGTGACACTCCGCACGTTCCGAGATGTTACTTCCCGAGTGTCACCATATCCTCATAGACGTTAAGACGGTGTTAAAATGCAGGTCAAAAGCATAAAGACGGCATAAAGAGTGGCAGAGTAGCCTGCTCTCCTTTCGCGAAAAGGTGGGATTGTGGTGGTCGACGGATACACTCCTACCTCAGACAGCGCTACTTCCAACTCATGAAAGTTATGCGTCTGTTATGCGTTTATTGCCTGACGGAATCGGGATGTATCAAAAACAGTTCTTTTAGCAGAAAATTGAAAAGGGAAAGCCGCATTTCCCGGGGCTTTAGTCTCTTACAACTTGAGACTTTACATTTTTTGAGCAAATTTTCTCATGCAAGAGCAGGAACGATAGCCATTTCAGTTATTCGGCAACAGGCGGCAATAGCGCTACGGCCAAGTCTGGTGAGGTA
>Ga0209123_1002751_pt1 | contig 14259 bp, 14 predicted proteins | sample BarGraIncu00431A_FD_184500 | JGI IMG/M metagenome (GOLD analysis project Ga0209123, IMG submission 184500) | Arctic peat soil microbial communities from Barrow, Alaska, USA - Barrow Graham LP Incubations 004-31A (SPAdes) (version 2) | ecosystem: Environmental > Terrestrial > Soil > Wetlands >...
CCCGATTAGGGATGGAGCAGGTAACTTTGCTGGTGTCGTTAGCCAAGTTATCAAATTAGATGCCCTAGAGAAGTTGCGCGCCCGAGTGAAAATCGGTGAAACAGGGTACGCAGGCATTAGCACCAACGTCAACGGAAAAGCTATTTTGATTGCTCATCCGGATAATACACTTGTTAAGGAGCAAAAAGATGTGGCTGGAATTTCAATCGTCAAAGCAACCATGGGCGGGCAAAAACAAGTGATGGGATTTGCAGATGTAAATGGTATTGAGGTGATTGGTGCCACTGATATTGTCCCTTCGACAAATTGGATTATTACCGTAATGGTGCCAGAAAAAGAAGTATATGCCGAATTGACCAGTAATCGTTATAAAATGCTAGGGATTATAGCTGTAACAATACTGGTGGTCATTCTTCTGACTTGGTATTTTGCTCGTAAAATTGCCAGCCGTTTAACAGCTATGGTAAAACGGGTATCACAAGTGGCTGACGGTGACCTTAGGGTTTCGGACACGGGGGACTTATCTGTCGATGAGATTGGTCAACTGGGTGTGGCGCTTACTGCCATGACGAAGAACCTGAGTAGCGTCATGAGGCAAGTGACTCAGTCCGCTGAACAAGTGGCTGCATCCTCGGAGCAATTGACGGCGAGCGCTGAGCAGTCAGCCCAAGGGGCCAGTCAAGTAGCAGCAACGATCACGCAAGTGGCAACCGGTACTGAGAAGCAAGCTGATGCCATTCGTAAAACGACGACAGTGGTTGATAGAATTTCGACGGAAATTGAGCATGCAGCAGCTAATGTCAATATTGTGGAGGAAACAGCTGACAGGGCTGCTGGCGCTGCTAAAAATGGCGGCGAGGCGGTTGAGGCGGCGGTTAACCAGATGAGCAATATTGAGACCAAAGTTGTTCGCTCGGCACAGGTTGTCGTCAAGCTGGGCGAACGTTCTAAAGAAATAGGACAAATCGTCGATACCATATCCGGTATTGCCGGACAGACTAACCTTCTTGCTCTTAACGCCGCCATTGAAGCGGCGCGCGCTGGTGAACAAGGACGTGGCTTTGCCGTGGTAGCGGAAGAAGTACGAAAATTAGCCGAACAATCTCAAGAAGCTGCAAAACAGATTGCCGGGTTGATTAGTGAAATCCAAAGTGATACAGATAATGCTGTTATCGCAATGAATGAAGGTACTCGCGAAGTCAAGATCGGAGCGGATGTTGTCAATACAGCCGGGCGGGCTTTCGCGGAAATTGTTTCGTTAGTGGATCAAGTGTCGAAACAGGTGAAAAACATTTCAGCTACCATTCTGGGAATAGCCAGCGGTAGCCAAGAGATTGTTTCTGCAGTCCGGGAAATCGACGAAATTAGCAAGGATACTGCTAGTCAAACGCAAACGGTCTCGGCAGTTACAGAAGAACAGTCAGCTTCGATGGAAGAAATTGCAGGTTCCAGCGAGGCATTATCGAAATTGGCCCAGGATCTTCAAACCGCTGTACTGCGGTTTAAGGTATAACTGGCTTGCAGCAAGCCACTTCTTTATGAGTTTAAAGGATACGGTAGGCTTTTGTCGAATTGTGTATAAACTTAATAATAGGGAGTGGTTGTTGTGATGTTGGAGGAGATGTGTACATTTAAAGATTTACCACTATGGGTAAGTGAAAGACTTTCAGTAGTAATGAAGGATTTTGGAGGTGTTGCTTATGATGATTATGAGCTTTATTTAGAAAGTTTAGCGATAGATGATTGTAATCCTGAGAATAATAAAGGATCAGCAGTTTTCCTAACAACGGAAGAAATTATAAAAGTTGATTTTACTTTAGATTCAATAACGATTGAAAAAAGAAGATTATCTAATTTAGTTAAAGTTTCTAAAAAAATATTTGCACCAATGGAAGATGCATTTAAGGATCAAGACTTGATATGGCAATTGGTTGATCTCGTTTTTCTTGGTGGTGATAATATATCACTGACTCTTCCCGTCAATAACCCTACTAATAATTTGCATGCCTATGAAAAGTTAATTAGTAAATTTTAAGCATGTCAACGTCCCCAATATGGGGACGTTTTTCTTGTGCACAATAAATAGGCCACGCTATGGCGAAGCGTGGCCGTTTTGGAATAGATTTTGGTGAATTAGTTTAGAAAAATTAACAACTAGAAGAATCGTCACCAATGAAACAGAATAACAAGAGGATAATTATAATAATAATGAAGCTGCCACCACGGCCGCCTCCAAAACCAAAGCCCATAAGTATTCCTCCTTTATAGTAGATTAATACATTATATGATAGCCAAATCCAGGAGGTGAGCATCACGTAACCGGAATAATCAATTAAGAAAATACAATTACTTAATAGCCCTGCGGATAAAAGATTGCTGATCATATTGGATTTGGACCAACTTTTAAAGAGAAAGAAAGGATACTGTTGAGTGATGCAGTATAACCCAAATTTATTTTGCCATATGTTTGTTACACCATATATATCTAACGCAGGAGGTGATTTCTTGACTGCAGCTGTGTTAGAATAATATTGTAAATTACATATGGATAGGCCGTCTGGTATGGGCGGATCTTTCTAGAAGAGGAGTGAATGAAATGTACAAAGTGGCGCATATGGGACTGGTAGTGAAAGACGCAGAGCGATCAAGTTTGTTTTATCAGCAGATTTTGAACTGTGAGGTGGTAAATCACTTTCAAGATGAGCGAGTGAAGTTGATCTTCCTTAATTCTGGAGGGCAAATCATCGAATTGGTACAACATTTACAAGGGGGTGCCCTGGAGCCACGTACAGCTGGAGTTGTAGATCATATTGCCTTCGAAGTAGAGGATGTGTTCATTGAAATGGAACGGCTACAGGCTGCTGGGATTATACCTTTGTCTGATAAGCCACGGTCTTTGGGGAGTAGTCTGAAGAACTTCTTTTTCCTTGGACCTGATGGGGAGCGACTGGAATTTTTGCAAGGAACGTTGTGAGAATTCCAGTAACAAAAAATCATCAGGAGAAGGGCCTTTACTAGGAACTTTTCCTGCGTTATTCATGATTATGGCAGGAATAATGTACACCAAAGGTGAATATCTTATTGAAATAAAGTCAGGAGGGATGTTGACATGGCTAATTGTAACGAAGAAAATTGTACCTGTATCAAAATAGAATGTGAAAGACATGGAAAGTGCTGTGAGTGCATAAACTTTCATATCAAGTTGGGAAACAAAGTGTCTTGCATGAGGGATAAAGTTGAAGAAAATAAATAAAATTGACATGAATTGATTAATTTGTTAGAATATTCATGAATATAATAAAAGATAGAATGATGGTTATGGGAGAGATCGCTTAATGCGGCGCCGAAGGAGCAAGAACTTTGTCAAACTCTCAGGCAAACAGGACCGTAACTGGACTATACTCTGGAGAGCACGCCCTTAGAAAGGGCGTCACCGATGGGGAGCCTATTTAGGCAAAACTCTCAGGTACAACAGACAGAGACAAAGGTGGATTCGTCCACCTTTGTCTCTGTCTTTATTTTTCACAAAAAATAGGAAAAAAGAGGAGAGGGCTTATGACGGCAATACGCAAGACACCTCTATATGAGACTCATTTGAAATATGGAGGTAAGATTGTTGAATTTGGAGGTTGGTTACTGCCAGTGCAGTATACTGGGATTTTAGAGGAACACCGAGCAGTTAGAGAAAAAGCTGGTTTGTTTGATGTTTCACATATGGGTGAGGTCCTTGTTAAAGGCCCTGACGCCACTCTGTTTGTACAAAAATTAGTAACAAATGATATATCTCACCTTAGCAACCATAAAATACAGTATACGCCCATGTGTTATCAGGATGGTGGTGTTGTTGATGATTTGCTCGTTTATAAACAGGGGGAAGAGGAATATTTATTAGTCATCAATGCGGCAAATATTGAGAAAGATTGGCAGTGGATGGAAGAAAACAAAGGCAATTTTAGGTTAGAGTTAACCAATCTGTCCGATACGACAGCCCAACTGGCTTTGCAAGGTCCTTTAGCAGAGATTATTCTGAGTCAATTGACAGACGTGCCTTTAGAGGAACTAGAGTATTATTGGTTTCTACCTAAAGTAATTGTGGCAGGTAAGGAAACGCTGGTATCTAGAACGGGTTATACTGGCGAAGATGGGTTTGAAATTTACTGTCGTCCAGAAGATGCTGTGCAGTTATGGGAGTCTATTATGGCCGCAGGTAAGTCTTATGGACTATTGCCAGCAGGCCTAGGCTGCAGAGATACGCTACGCTTTGAAGCCTGTCTACCTCTCTATGGGCATGAATTATCCAAGAATATTTCCCCGCTTGAAGCAGGGATTGGACTCTTTGTGAAGCTGGATAAAGGGGATTTTAACGGTTATGCTGCATTGAAAGAACAACAAAAAAATGGTGTAGACCGTAAGAGTGTAGGTTTTGTCGTAACGGGACGAGGGATTGCACGGTCTGAATACCCCGTTATGGCCAACGGGCGGCGTATTGGAACAGTAACCACAGGAACCTATTCGCCCAGTCTGGAGAAGAATATCGGCCTTGCCTTAGTGGAAGCCGAGTATGCCAAAGTGGGGCAACCGTTTGATGTGGAAATTCGGGGTAAAAACGTAGCTGCCCAGGTGATTGCTAAACCATTTTATAAACGGAAGGGGAAATAGACATGAAAATACCAACAGAATTAAAGTATTCCCGGGATCATGAATGGGTGAAAATTGAAGGAACCCGCGTTAGAGTAGGCATTACCGATTATGCCCAATCTCAGCTGGGGGATGTAGTTTTTGTTGAGGTCCCTGCAGTCGATAGCACGATAGCTGTAGGAGCGGTTTTTTCAGTCGTAGAGTCAGTGAAAGCCGTTTCTGATATTTATGCACCCGTTAGTGGGGTGATTGTATCCGTCAATGAGACACTGACTGATATGCCTGAAACCATGAATGCAGATCCTTACGGTGAGGGGTGGCTGGTAGTCATTGAAATAACTGATCAAGCTGACTTGGATACACTACTTAGTAGTGATGAATATGAAAAAATGATCGCAGATGGAGGTCATTAAAATGGTATGGAGTTATTTGCCTCATACCCATGACGATCGGTGTACTATTCTGGCGGCGATTGGCGTAGAGAAAGTAGAACAGTTGTTTAGCGACATTCCAGCTCAGCTGTTATTGAATCGTCCGCTACAGTTGCCAACGGCCATGTCGGAGCTAGAGCTGGTAACCACGATGCAAAGGTTAGCTGGAACCAATGTCAATCTCCAGGAATACACCTGTTTTCTGGGGGCAGGGGCCTATGATCACTACATACCCAGCGTAATTGACCATGTAATAGGACGTTCTGAGTTTTATACGGCGTATACTCAATATCAACCAGAGATCTCTCAGGGATACTTGCAGGCATTATGGGAATATCAGAGTATGATCTGCCAGTTAACAGGTATGGAAGTTTCTAATGCGTCCATGTATGATGGTGGTACTGCTTTAGCCGAGGCGGCAATGATGGCTTGCAGTGTCACTGGTCGTAGTGAAGTGCTGGTAGCGAGCACGGTGCATCCTCATTATCGGGCTGTGCTTACGACTTATGGAATGGATCGAGACTATACAATAACAAAGCTTGGTTATGCGGATGGTACTGTGAATCGAGAAGAATTAGCCCAATTAATGAGCAAAAATATAGCTGCTGTCATCATCCAATCACCTAATTTTTTCGGGTGTATTGAAGACGTGAAAAAAGTTGCTGACCTGGCTCATGCCCAGGGGGCGCTACTTATCGTCGCTGTTGACCCTATTTCCTTAGGTCTTTTAGAAGCACCGGGTATACTTGGAGCCGATATTGTGGTTGGTGAAGGTCAAGCAATGGGACTCTCGACTGGTTTTGGTGGTCCTTACCTAGGATTTTTTGCGGCCGCAGAAAAACTCATGCGCAAAATGCCTGGCCGTATCGTAGGGCAAACTGTGGACCTTGAAGGTAATCGGGGTTTTGTATTAACTTTGCAAGCACGAGAACAACATATCCGTAGGGAAAAGGCGACTTCAAATATTTGCTCCAATGAAGCATTATGTGCTTTGACGGCTGCGGTATATTTGAGTGCAGTTGGCAAAGAAGGACTACGGCAGGTGGCTGAATTATCACTGCAAAAAGCCCATTATGCTTACCGTGAATTGACGAAATTAGCAGGATTTACGTCTGTATTTACAGCAAGTTATTTTAAAGAATTTATTATACGTTGTCCCAAACCAATTGCTCAAATTAATGAGGAGTTACTACAAGAAAAAATGATCGGCGGTTTAGATCTGGGCATTTATTATCCAGAACTTAAAAACTGCATGTTACTATGTGTAACAGAAAAACGGTCGCAAGAAGATATTAACCGCTTGGTAAAGAAATTGGGGGCGATGGTATGAGAAAAGCTAAAGCTTTGATTTTTGAAATCGGGAAAGCTGGTCGCTGTGCCATAGATATGCCGAAATGTGATGTACCAGAAGAAACCATCACATCAATGATTCCCCTAGAATTTTTACGGAAAACTCTAGCGTCGTTACCAGAAATTAGCCAACTGGATTTAATCCGTCATTATACGGCCTTATCGCAGCGGAATTTTGGTGTAGATTCAGGGTTTTATCCATTAGGCTCGTGCACAATGAAATATAATCCCAAAGTGAATGAAGATATTGGTCGTTATCTAGGCTTCGCGTTACTGCATCCGTTGCAACAGCCTGAAACTGTCCAGGGGGCATTAGAAGTACTTTATGATATGGAGCAATATCTTGCTGAGATTTCAGGTATGGATGCTGTTACCATGCAACCCGTTGCGGGTGCCCATGGGGAATTGACAGGATTAAAACTCATTCGGGCTTATCATCGTCAGCGAGGGGAAACCAGAAACAAAGTCATCGTGCCTGACTCGGCCCATGGCACCAATCCTGCATCGGCTGCCGTATGTGGGCTTGGTATCGTGGAGATAAAATCAAATGAAGATGGGTCTATTAATTTGGATGCACTTCGCGCAGCAGTGGGACCAGACACGGCTGCCTTGATGTTAACCAATCCGAGTACCTTGGGATTGTTCGAAACCAATATTGAAGAGATTGCGAGCATTGTCCACGATGCTGGTGGATTGTTATATTATGACGGGGCTAATGCCAATGCCATTATGGGGATTGTTAGGCCGGGGGATATGGGATTTGATGTTGTTCATTTTAATCTTCATAAAACATTTGCCACACCACATGGAGGGGGCGGCCCTGGGTCGGGGCCTGTTGGCGTAAAGAGTAGCCTTGTGCCGTTTTTGCCGACTCCGGTACTCACGTTTGATGGCCGTAAATATGGACTTGATGTGGACCGTCCACAGTCAATTGGCAAAGTTCATTCTTTTTATGGTAACTTTGGGATTATTGTTCGCGCCTACGCGTATATCCGTACATTAGGCCCAGATGGACTGCGCCAAGCCAGTCAAGATGCTGTATTAAATGCCAATTACTGCTTAAGCCAGTTAAAACAGCAGTACCATGCACCGTTTACCCGTTTTTGCATGCATGAATGCATTTTAACATCGAAGGAACAAAGCAAATATGGGATTCGAACACTAGATATTGCTAAACGACTGCTGGATTATGGCTATCATCCACCCACCATTTATTTCCCAATGATTGTGGAAGAAGCCCTGATGATCGAACCCACGGATACCGAGAGCAAAGAGACTTTAGATGGATTTATTGCTGTAATGGGGAAAATTGCCCAGGAGGCAAAGGAAGATTCCAGCCAAATTAAGAGTGCTCCCCATACTACAGTAGTGGGGCGGTTAGATGAAACCCTAGCTGCCCGCAAACCGGTTGTAAGATGGAAAGCGTAATTTGTTTTACGTATCCCCGTCATACAAAATCCATTAGCGTCACAGGTAATGATTGTCAGCAAAATTGTGCTCACTGTGGTGGACACTATTTGAAACAAATGTTGCCAATTTCAGCAATGCAAACTAGCGACGCCACTAGCTTTTTGATTAGCGGTGGTTGCAAAACGGATGGGACCGTTCCTATCGGTCAACATGTTGCCCAGCTGAAAGCCTTGAAGGCGGGAAGGCGTTATAATCTCCATGTAGGATTAATGAATAGGGCTGAAATCGAGGAGATCGCCGCCATTGCTGACTGTGTTTCCTTTGATTTCGTCGGTGATGATGACACCATTCGTGAAGTCTTTGGTTTAGAACGGACAGTACGTGATTATGTCCATTGTTATACAGCGTTACGTCAGCAAGTTAAGGTCATGCCTCATATTTGCATCGGTTTACACGGCGGTGAGATCAGGGGCGAATATCGAGCTGTGGAACTTTTGCAAGAGCTGGGTATGGATGGATTAACATTTATTATCTTTATACCCACTCGTGGCACTCGTTATGCTGATTGTTTACCCCCTAAGATGGAAGAAGTGGTTAAACTATTAAAGTGGGCACGGCAGGTATGTCCCTTAGTGCCTATTCACTTAGGTTGTATGCGCCCGGGCGGGCGTTATCGTAGTGAAATTGATCAATGGGCGGTTAAGATCGGCATGGATACGATTGTGAATCCTACGCCTGGGGCTGTGGCATTGGCAAAAGAATTAGGTTTGTCTATCCAGATCAGAGAGGAGTGCTGCGGATTATGAACCCTTGGAAACTTTCCGCAGGTACCGCCTGCGTGATTGGCAAAAAGAAAATTAAAGCCGATGCGTTGCCGACGACTGCGTATATCATGCTGGGGGAAAAGTGCAAAAATAACTGTCAGTTTTGTGCCCAGTCACGAGACAGCGAGGCGAGAACAGATCTACTTTCCCGAGTGACTTGGCCCGCTTTTCCTCGGGAAGAAATTGTCCCTGGAATTGAGGCCTCTTATAAAGCAGGGACAATAAAACGAGCTTGTTTACAAGTGGTGCAGAAGGCTGATAGTTGGGACACGACTGTCCATGCCCTAGAACTATTACATAATAGTAGTACCCTGCCTATATGTATATCAAGTCATTTAGACACCGTGGAGCAGGCGCGAGAACTGGTAGAAAGAGGGGCAGAAAGGGTTTGTATCGCGCTAGATGCCGCGACACCAGAATTATATCAAAAGGTTAAAGGCGGTCAGTGGATGTCTAAGTGGAAGCTGCTACTAGAGTGCGCGCAGGCATTGCCGGGCCTCATCACCACTCATCTCATTGTTGGATTAGGAGAAAGTGAAGAAGAAATGGTGAATAGGATGGCAACCTGTATAGACAAAGAAATCACAATTGGTTTATTTGCCTTTACACCTGTGCGTGGTACCCCTTGGGCTGCCCATCTGCCACCAACAATCGCCCACTATCGGCGTATTCAGATTGCCCATCGTTTGCTGAAGGGCAACTATAAACAGGATGTGATTGGTTATCAGCATGGATGCATTTCTGAATTTAAAGTACCTGAGGAAGAGTTATTAGGGATGTTAGCAGATGGTTACGCTTTTCAAACTAGCGGTTGTAATGATTGTAACCGTCCTTACTATAATGAACGTCCTGGTGGACTTATTTATAATTATCCTCGCCACCTGACGACCTTAGAAGTCACTAAGGCCATTCAGGAGTGCGAGATAATTAGGGGAGAAGATCATGAACTGGCGAATTATTAATAGTGGGCTAGCTGATGCCTCAACAAATATGGCTGTTGATGAAGCCATATTGCTGGCTCACAGCACTGGTAAAGTTCCGCCGACACTTAGGTTCTACGGCTGGCAACCTGCAGCGGTTAGTTTAGGCTATTTTCAACGGGTTATGTCCGAAATTGATGTAGATCAATGTAAACAACGTGGGATTGATGTAGTGCGTAGATTGACTGGGGGGCGCGCGGTGTTACATGATGCTGAACTTACTTATAGCATTGTTGTCCAAGAAAATGATCCGCTCATTCCCAAAACCATCACCGCATCTTATCGGTATTTTAGCAATGGCTTATTAGTTGGTCTTGAGGCACTTGGTATACAAGCGCACATGACTGTACCGGTAGCGGCTTATGGACAGAAAAACAAACAAATTAGGTCAGCGGCCTGTTTTGATAGCCCGGCTCATTTTGAAGTGACGGTAGAGGGGCGAAAGCTAGTAGGAAGTGCCCAAGTTCGCAAACAGGGCGTTATTTTGCAGCATGGATCAATACTTCTACGATTTTCTGCGGAGGAGTTTGTAGAACTATTGAGATTGCCTTCAAGTGAAAAACGGGAACAGACAGCCCAAATGTTGAAAAATAGGGCTACATCCATTGAAAAAGTATTAGGCAGGTCCGTAACGTGGCAAGAAGTGTATCATGTTATGCCCGATGCTTTTGAATCAGCACTGGGCATCCAACTCGTAAGCGCAGAACTTACTGAAGAAGAACAGATGGTAAGTCAGGAATTGGCGTCCACAAAATATAACCAAGATTATTGGAATAGGTTACGTTAAGTCGAGTGGCAATAGTGCCAAGGGGAGGGAAAACATGTTATATGATGTAGCGGTGATTGGCGGCGGTCCTGGTGGTTATGTTGCCGCCATACGAGCAGCTCAATTAGGTGGGAAAGTTTTATTGGTGGAAAAAGATAAGTTGGGCGGAGTTTGTTTGAACCGTGGTTGTGTACCAACGAAAACTTTGTTAAAAAGTGCAGAAAAATGGCAGGAACTTAAGAGCTGTCATGAATTTGGTTTGTTGGCTGATCACATTGGTTTTAATTTTGATGCCATCATGGAACGGAAAGATCAAGTTGTGAGCAAACTGCGAGGTGGTATTGAACAGTTAATTAACAGCAATGGGATAGAGGTGGTTTATGGGGTAGGATTACTAGAGGAACCCAATCGATTGAGTATAAAGCAGGATGATGGGCCAATAAGCTATGACGCAAAAAAAATCATCATTGCTACAGGAGCCACGCCAATGGGGTTACCCATCCCAGGACAGGATTTGCCGGATGTCATTGACAGCAATCAGCTGCTGGAAATGACTTATATACCACGCAGTATGATGGTCATTGGTGCAGGTGCTGTGGGGATAGAGTTTGCGGCTATTTTTCAATCCTTTGGCTCAGAAGTTACCGTGGTAGAAAGGCTACCAAGAATTTTACCAACGATTGATAATGACATCGTAAGACGCATAGGTCCTATTTTGCGTAAACAGGGCCTTAAAATACTAATAAATACAAAAGTAATAAGTATGGAGGAAAGTAGCGACGGCGTTAGGGTTTCCCTGGATAATGGTAAAGGGGTCCAAGAACTGGTTGTGGAAAAAGTATTAGTAGCCACAGGGCGAAAACCTATAGTAGCTGAGTTGGGTCTTGAAGCCTTGGGTATTGATTACAGCCAGGTAGGTATCAAGGTTAACAAAAAAATGGAAACTAATATACCTGGGATTTACGCCATTGGTGATGTGACCGGACAGGAAATGTGGGCACACGCCGCCACGGCGGAGGGGATGGTTGCTGCTGAAAATGCACTGGGCGGTGACTTTAATATGGATTACAGTGCGGTGCCAGGGTGCATATTTATTACACCGGAACTCGCCATGGTTGGACTTACTGAGCAGGAAGCTCAGGAGCAAAAGATAGCTATAAAAGTCAGTAAATTTAATTTTGCCAGTAACAGTAAGGCTGTTTCCATGGGTGAAACCGATGGTTTGGTAAAAATTATCGCCCATGCTGATAGTGATAAGGTCCTGGGTATGCATATCCTTGGAGCCCACGCCAGTGATTTAATTATGGAAGGTGCCATTGCTATTCGTAATGGCTTAAGGGCAGAGGAGATTGCTCATACCATTCATCCCCATCCTAGTTTGTCAGAGACGGTAATGGAGAGTGCTCATGGGATGAATGGTGACAGCATTCATCAGTTAAGATTGAAAGGGCGGCAATAATAATTAGCAGGCCACATGCCCATGCCAAATCTCCCTATGTTAGTTACTTGCGTCGAAATATTTGTCCAAAGGGAAATAATAGAGGTATTGGTAAACTTATCGTGAATTATTCTTGTGTGGCAATATGCATTTTGCGACACTGGAGGGGTAGATAGTGGTGACTGGGAATAATGATTTGAATATTCAAGAACAACAGTTGATCGAAATTAACGAACTACGCTGCCAATTAAAAAAAGCGAATAGTATTATAAACACCATCCGCGAAGACGAGGTAGAATCGAAAGAACAAAGTCGGGAACTGCAAGACCTGAACATCTCACTGGAAGATGAAGCCATGGAGCGGCAGATCGTACAGAAAGCGTTGCAAGATCTGAACACCAAACTGGAAGATGAAGCCACAGAAAGGCAGATCGCCCAGGAAGCATTACAAGACCTAAATATCAAACTCGAGGATGAAGCCACTAAGCGGCAGACCGCCCAGGAAGCATTACATGACCTGAACATCAGACTCGAAGAGGAAGCCACAAAACGGCAGATAGCCCAGGAAGCGTTGCAAGATCTGAACACCAAACTGGAAGATGAAGCCACAGAAAGGCAGATCGCCCAGGAAGCATTACAAGACCTAAATATCAAACTCGAGGATGAAGCCACTAAGCGGCAGACCGCGCAGGAAGCATTACATGATCTGAACATCAGACTCGAAGAGGAAGCCACTAAACGGCAGACAGCCCAAGAAGCCTTGCAAGACATTAATACAACATTAGAAGAGGAAATCGTGGAACGGAAGAATGCCCAGGAAAATTTGGTTATCAGTAGGGACGCACTTTTGAAAAGCGAGATGCAACTCAGGCATTCTTCCGATGAACTACTAGAGACTAACAAGGAACTTATGTCTTTCGCCAACGGCATTGCCCACGATTTTCGTAGTCCGATGGTCAACCTTAAAGGCTTTTCTCGTGAACTGGAGACGTCGCTGTCTGAAATGAGGCAACTTCTTCTTGATCAGTCGGTGTCAATATCGAAGACAGTGCAAGAGAAAATGGACGAAGTGCTGGACAAGGATGTGCCGGAATCCCTCAACTTCATCTACTCCTCAGTGGATAGGTTAGACAGAATGGTCAATGCGCTGCTCGGACTGGTCCGCATGGGCAGGTTGGAGTTAGTATTGCAGGAGGTAGAAATGGCGCTTCTCGTCAACGAGGTGTGTCAGTCTTTCAAACACCAAATTGAAACCAATAATATTCATCTAACGGTTGGATTGCTACCCACTGTCAAAGCCAATCGTGTAGCAATGGAACGGATTACTGGGAATCTGGTGGATAACGCCATCAAATACCTCATGCCTGGTCGGCCGGGGAAAATCACCGTGAATTGTAATGAAGAAGATGAAAGATATACCTTTATTGTTGAGGACAACGGCAGGGGTGTTGCTGAAAGCGATTACGAGAAAATTTTTCAGGTATTTAAGCGGGCAGGTCAACAGCACAGCCCAGGGGATGGTATGGGTTTAGCCTATGTACGGACACTAGTCCGGCAACTTGGCGGTCGGGTATGGTGCGAATCGGAGCTGGAAGCAGGGACCAAGATGATCTTTACTGTGCCAAAAATACCGCTGCCGGCAGGTCTCAGTCCATTTAATTAGGCTGCTGTTTATCTATTGAACTAATTTTATACTGCTGTTTAAACTAGCAATACTATTTGAAACTTGAGTAATCGTAGTCACATTGCTTATTGGGTTAATAGCTAGCTCTTCAATAATTTCTTGCAATAATAACATTGTGAACAGTGCAATAGCATTACCAGTAGTTGTGGCTAACCGTGGAAATTCAATCGTTTTGTTAGCTTTTTTTTCTAATTCTTCAATATTTATGATGTTAGGAATAACTAAATTATTATGGATTTCATGACAATCCATCAATTTTCCCTCCTCCTTCATTAATATTTCCAATATATTCAACGAATTTTATTTTCTAACGACGTGAGAGCATCGGGTTAAGTAGCTACTTGAGGGTGGCTACTTTTTTATTTTATTATGCTAGCGACAAACGTTGTCGCCCCAACGGCAGCAGTTGTAGTGGCTCCCCCAGTAGAAATTTGAGGGGCGACTAATAAGACATTACTTGCTCGTAAGGTATAAATAGTAGCATTGGGCGGGCAACGGACAGGGTCCCAAAATAGCATAGAAGCTATTTCATAAGTTGGAACAGTTGTTGTAAATAAAACGGTTGGTTGATTAAGAGGGGCACCTTTTTGTACAGCGGTTTGTGTAACTCTATATACAACGGACTGGTTCCTTAGAAATTCGAAAGTGATATTAGCATACCCTGTTGTGTTTAGAATTGAAGAGGTAGAGATCGACGATGGGGGCGTGAAAGTGGCGCTCCAATTGATGGCAGCAGTT
>Ga0209123_1002753_pt1 | contig 14248 bp, 11 predicted proteins | sample BarGraIncu00431A_FD_184500 | JGI IMG/M metagenome (GOLD analysis project Ga0209123, IMG submission 184500) | Arctic peat soil microbial communities from Barrow, Alaska, USA - Barrow Graham LP Incubations 004-31A (SPAdes) (version 2) | ecosystem: Environmental > Terrestrial > Soil > Wetlands >...
AAAAAGCACAAAATCAAGGCGGCGGTGGTGGCTATGGCCGTCAAGAACGCCAAATGTTCCCAGCTGTTTGCGCTACTTGTGGAAAAGAATGTACGGTTCCTTTCCAACCTTCTGGTGAAAAACCAGTCTATTGCCGTGAGTGCTTTGTACCCCCTACACGTAGCAACTGGTAAATTGTTCATCATCAAGAAAAACCCTCCCGGGCTTAAGCGCCTGGGAGGGTTTTTCTTGTTTTTAGGGTCTATCGTGTTATAAAACCGAAACTGTGATTTAAGTTGCTTATATACTGTGATAATTTCAGTTTTATGTTCAGAGATTGTGATAAAATAGGGAATATGAATATCATTTACAGAGTTTTCCGAAAAAATAGAGATAGTTTGTAAAAATTAGAAATAAAATAATATTTGAATGGAGCGCTCTGATGAAAGAGAATAAGCACTTTAACACAAACGGAGGTACTAAATATTCTGGGAGTGATGTCCCTAAAACGGATGCCACAAAATCAGACTTTCCGATCGTCGGCATTGGTGCATCCGCAGGAGGGCTGGAGGCTCTGGTATCTTTCTTGGGTAACGTGCCTAAAAATAGCGGCTTGGCTTTTGTTATCGTTCAGCACATGGAGCAGACACGTAAGAGTGTTTTAGAGGAATTACTGCAGAGTGCTACGAACATGAAGGTTATGCAGGTTAAGGATAACATATCCATTCAGCCGGACTGCGTCTATGTCATCCCGCCAAACAAGGATATGTCTATCCAACACAGGGTGCTACACCTTTCCGATCATATAGCCCCACACACTTTGCAGCTTCCCATAGATTTCTTTTTTCGATCACTGGCTGATGACCAGCAGGACAGTAGTATTGGCGTCATCCTCTCAGGCATGGGTACCGACGGTACACTTGGACTCAAAGCGATCAAGGAAAAGGGCGGAATTGTCTTCATTCAGGAACCGTCCTCGGCTAAATTTGATGGCATGCCTGGCAGCGCCATTGCGGCAGGTTTAGCAGACGTTATATCTCCGGTGGACACTTTACCGTCAAAGATTGTTGATTATCTTGAGAACAAGCCACTAATCAAAAGGACAGAAGAGGACCCGGCAGACAATGTCGTGAGTTCTTTCGACAATATTATGATTCTGTTACGGTCACAGACAGGGCATGATTTCTCTTCCTATAAAAAGAACACGATCGATCGTCGAATTGAGCGGCGTATGGGTGTCCATCAAATTGACAAGATTGCTACTTACGTCCTTTATTTACAGAAGAATCCTCAGGAACTAGATTTGTTATTTAAGGAATTTTTAATCGGGGTTACCAGCTTCTTTCGCGAACCGATGGAGTGGAAATTGTTAAAGGACAAAGTTTTACCAGCAATCTTGGCTGAACGGGCACCTAGTAATACGATTCGGGTCTGGGTGTCTGGCTGTTCCACCGGCGAGGAGGCTTATTCTTTAGCGATTGTCTTTAAAGAGGTGCTGGCTCAATTAGAACCTTCCCAAGACTTTTCCATGCAGATCTTCGCGACTGATCTGGACCGTGAAGCGATTGATAAAGCTCGGGAAGGGGTTTTCTCGGCCAACATTGCGGAAGATATGTCGTCAGAGCGCCTGAAACGGTATTTCGTCAAGGTAGATCGTGGCTATCAGGTTATCAAATCCATTCGGGATATGGTGATTTTTGCTCAGCAAAACATGATTAAGGATCCTCCCTTCACCAAAATCGATATATTGACCTGCCGTAACCTGCTTATTTACCTGACACCAGAACTGCAGAAAAAGCTCTTGCCGCTTTTTCACTACAGTCTTAATCCTGGCGGCGTTTTGTTTTTAGGAAGTGCGGAGGCAGTCGGGAATTTTACCGATCTCTTTAGACCACTGGATCGCAAATCGAGACTCTACCAGCGACTCCAACCCCTACTGCAGATGGAGCCTGTAGAATTCCCCACCACCTTTGCCCCCACTCATACTGCAGTGAACCAGCAGTCGGCAGCGGTTCAAAACATTCAGTCGCTGGCGGATAAAGTTGTTTTGCAATATTATGCGCCGTCCACTGTGTTAGTTAATGGTAAAGGTGATATCTTGTACATTAGCGGGCGAACGGGTAAGTATTTGGAACCGGCTGTCGGAAAGGTGAATTGGAATATTTTTGCCATGGCCCGTGAAGGGCTAAACTACAAACTGAGTAACACCTTCTACAAAGCGCTTCGGCAAAAAGAAACAGTAACTTTCAAAAACGCCGTTGTAAAACACGAAGGTGGATCGCAGAGGGTCGATATCATAGTCAATCCGCTCACAGAGCCGGAGGCGCTGTGTGGGTTGGTTATGATTGTTTTTAACGACGTGGTCACCGCGAGTGCTATTGAAACAACAAACATAACCGAACAGATTCCTGCCAGCCAGCGAGAAGAAGAACTGGAGCGAGAACTTATGCAAGCTCGCCAGGTCTACCAAGTTGCCAGTACAGAAATGCAAATATCCCAAGAAGAACTCAAATCCAGCAATGAGGAATTACAGTCAAGCAACGAAGAAATCCAGTCGACAAACGAGGAGCTGACCACAACCAAGGAAGAAGTACAGTTCTTAAATGAGGAGCTTAAGACGGTCAATTTCGAACTGCAGGCCAAGGTAGATGATATGTCGCTATTCACTAGCGACACGAAGAATCTATTGGACAGTACGAAGATTGCCACCTTGTTTTTGGATAATACGATGTGCGTGAAGCGCTTCACCGACCAAATGTCTGTGGTCTCTAAGTTGATTTCGAGTGACGCGGGTCGCCCCATCACCGATATCGCTTCTGAACTCATTTATCCTGAACTGACAGAGGATGTTAGTGAAGTGCTACGAACGTTGAAGACTGTTGAAAAACAGGTCATGTCTCTTAATGGAAGTTGGTTTAATGCATGCATTTTGCCATACCGCACTTTGGAGGACAAAATAGACGGTGTGGTCATAACCTTTGTAAATATCACTGAATTTAAAGTGTTGGAGGCGGAGTTACTCAAAACGAAATCAGCGTTGGAACAACGAATTGTTGAGCAAGGCGAAGAGCTATTACAGGTCAATAAACGGTTGCGGAATGAATTACAACAAGGTCATAGTCAAGTTGCTGCTAGTAAAGATACGCAGCATAGTTAGTCGTAAATGTTCCTTCACTCAGAAGCTATTTTACTAATACTAACTAGAGTATTACCATTGAGGGGTGAAGGCATTGGATCTGATCTCAATATTTAAAAAAGTTAATGAACGAGAAGAACGTCTTGATATCCAGGAAGCATTCAATATATATAACCTTCTAAGAGCCAGATATGTTAGTGTTCAAACAGTTCAATTATTTAAAAACTTTGTTCACGATGTCGATTGGGAAATAATCCTAGAAGGATTCATGAAACATTTTGACAAGCAAATTGCTATTCTAGAGGAATTAGGGCAAAAATTTCGTATTATCATGCCGAACAGATCTCCCCTGGACGTCAATTTCTCAACCAGTATTAATGATATTACAGATGATTATATCTATAAAAAGATATTCCATGACCTCGTAGCCCAGCTGATGTCTCTGATCCATGCAGTTCGCTCATCCAGTACGAATGATAAATTAAGAAATGTTATCATAGACGATCTAAAAATTCATTTTAACGATTTTGATACCCTTTATAGGTTTGGTAAAATAAAAGGCTGGGAAGAGACGTACCCTGTTTACAAGGCTGCTTTACCCCATCAAGAAGAACAACTTTCCACTTCCGAAGCGTTTCATATCTGGGATCATATTAATATGAGATATGAACAAATTGAACTCATCGGTCTATTCTCTGGTTTTGCTCATGATACTGAGTTTAAGGCAATACTTGACCACGGATTATATACTTTTAACAAGCAGGTTAACCATCTTGAACAGTTAGCACTAAAGCTCAATGTACCGCTGCCTAACAGACCGTCACTACCCGTCGTGTCTCCGATTGATCCTGAAACAATCACGGATAAGTTTATGTATCGTAATATTTTAAGCTGGGAATTAACTTCATTAGATACTCATGTCAGAGCAATCATTGAGACGATCAGAAACGACGCACTGCGTAAGCTATGGAACGAACAACTTAATTCGGAATTAGAGTATTACGATAAATATCTGAAGTATGGAAAAATGAAAGGTTGGACGAGAGTCGTCCCAATTTATGGGGAGCCAGTGACATAGGATAAGATAAGATAAGATCAATGAAAAAAACCTCCAAAAAACCTCCAAATATTTGGAGTTTTTTTATTTTTCCCGCAATTTCGTCATTTTAATCAAAAATTGGGGAGGATTATTCTGGTATATATCGAATATACAATAATACCCTATTGCAAGGTAGACTTTATGAAATTCAGTTCGTGATATTTGTCGAGGAGGTGACGAGCTTTGATCATTGATTTATCTGTTCAAGTACAAAAAGCATTTACCCGTCTGGACAACTTGTCTCAATCTGATTTACCATCCCAAGAACTGACGTCTAAACTTTTATCCGAGCTCAATTCTGCTCTTCATGAACTGCAAACAACTGCTGCTGATTTGCTTGAGCAAAATGAAGAGATGGTAGCTAGCCGCCAGACACTCGAAGAAGAGCGATGTCGTTATCAGGAGCTATTTGATTTTGCACCAGATGGCTATCTAGTAACAGATACGGAAGGCATGATACTTGAGGCCAATAGCGCTGCTACCAACCTTTTTAATATAAGCAAATCCTTGCTCATAGGCAAGCCGTTAGCAATATTTGTTCGTAACGAAGAACATCTGAGCTTCCGTACCCGGCTGGCAGAGATGAAGAAAAGAACTGTTGTTCAAAATGACAACTGGGAGCTTACAATGCTCTCTGGAAAGCGAACAACTTTTCCAGTTTCTATCACGGTGGGGAAGGTCATTGCCACCACAGGGGGGAAGGCGGAGTTGCGCTGGCTGCTGCGAAATATTACGAAGCATCGGCAAATGGAAGAAGAATTGCAGAAAATTGCTAAATTGGAATCCGTGGGTGTTCTAGCTGGTGGGATTGCCCATGACCTCAACAATTATCTAACCGTAATCCTAGGTAATCTCTCACTGGCGAAGAGGTGCACTGAGAAAGACCACAAAGCTACCAAGTATTTTCAATATATGGAAGAGGCCATTGGACAGACTGGAAACTTAACCTGGCAATTGCTAACCTTCGCTAAAGGCGGGAATCCATTGACGAAGGCTATCTCAATCTGTAAATTAATTGAAGAAGCGAGCGCTTTTGCCATGAGTGGGTCTAAAACGCGCTGTGAATTATCGCTGAAAGAAGACCTACCGTCGGTTGAGATAGATCGGGGACAAATAACGCAAGTCATTACCAACCTACTAATCAATGCCGACCAAGCTATGCCGGAAGGCGGAATCATTAAGATTCACGGGGAAGAACTGGCCGTTACGGCTGAAAACGGTACTTTACATCTTCAGTCCGGTAATTATGTGGTTCTAACCATAACAGATGAAGGGACCGGAATTTCCAGTCACAGTCTTTCGAAAATATTTGACCCCTATTATACGACCAAAGAATATGGCAGTGGCCTTGGGCTTACAATATGTTACTCAATTGTAAAAAGACATGGCGGACATATTTCAGTACAATCTGTGGAGGGAAAAGGGACGAGCTTTACGATCTATCTGCCGACTTCCAGTGTTCAAGCTGAAAATGAAGTACACGAAGATAGCCTAATCTCGGGACAGGGGAAAGTTTTATTGATGGATGATGAGGAAAGTGTGCGACAAACGGCGAGCGAGATGCTGACTTTTCTCGGTTATGACGTGGAGTTAGCCGGAGACGGCGCCGAAGCGGTCAGACTCTATAAAGAGGCGCTTTTGTCAGACTGTCCTTTTGATGTTGCGATTACCGACTTAACGGTCCGTGGTGGTATGGGTGGTAAAATGACAGTGAGTGAGCTAATTAAGGTTGACCCGGATGTTAAAGCGATTGTTTCCAGCGGCTATTCCTCCGACGCTCTATCCAACTATAAAGAGTATGGCTTCTACGACGTAATTGCAAAACCATACAGGCTTCAAGAACTGGGCAAGGTGATGTCCAGTGTCATGAGGGGAAGTAAGAGATAATATTCTCATCATAGAAAACCTTCTAGGGCATATATATATGCCCTAGAAGGTTTTCTACTGTTATTAGGGAAGAAAGGCACTTCTTCTGTCTATTCAAAAAGAACGGCTGTGAATTAATGTGAATTCCGCTTGGATTCTTTATTTTTCGCTTGAAAGGGACAATAACAGTTGTAACTTTCCACCCTATTTATTTAAGACTTCGACAGGGTCAGTAACGTATAATGACGATATCATTAATGTGCAGGTAATCTATTACAATCTGTAATTGGAGGGTTTGCATGGATACGTGTATTTATCGTGTTTACTGGAGGGCCAATGGCCGAACTAGGGAAGAATTTTGTGAGACAAGGGTTGAACGTAACGCATTAGTAAAAATGCTTGCGGATCTACAAATTCAGGCGGGATCTGATTATTCTGATGGGCAAACTGTCGGCAGTATCGCCGAAAAATCTGCTAAACATAGATTGGGAACTATTTGCGGATGATACCATTACCTGCAAGGTGAAAAGAATTGGCTGCAACGCAAGCCCTCACTTCGTTACGAAGTGAGGGCTTGCGTTATTCTATGGGGTCGTAAAATAAATAGGGCAAATCTTAACATATTCCACATACAAAGGTCACGGAACGGTAATAAGTTTAGACTATGATAGGCTAATGAGAACCTATGCCTGCGAATGAGTTGGTGCGGTCGGGATATCGCATAGAAAATATTGGGTGGAACACGAAAGGTTATGTACGATATGAGATTTTTTTTAATAAAACAACGGTTGAAGTCCACAAACCTTTTATTATTATTAATAATCCCCTTAGGTACCTTATTGGCACTACAGACCTTTTATGATGGGAATTTATCCAGTGTATACGCCTGGATACGACAATATCCTAAACAATTTCTTGTCAGTTATTTACTGATGTTTGGAATAATCAACCTATTTTATGGCTTACCTCGTAAAGCTTATTTGGCAATCTGCAGTTTTCAATTTGGTCTATTTTCTGTTTTGGGTTTTATCAGTCGACAAAAACTGATCATTAAAGGGTCTCCCCTAATCCCGACAGATTTTTCCATCGCGAAAGAAGCCATTGCCATATCGGGACGTTTTAAAGATGTCTACCTTTGGATGGCGTTAATTGCCATTGGGGCGTTTGTGCTGATCGTGTTGATGTTGAAGTTTACTCCTGAAGAAAAATACAAACGGACGCAGAAAACTGCGGTGTTCCTAATATCGGTAACAGTGCTAACCGTCTTTTACACGGCCTTTGGACCTATTCAGAAAGCTTTTGCACTCCAATTAAACAATTTGAGCCAGAAGATGAACTACGAGGAAAATGGAATGATGCTCGGTTTCGCGCTTAATGCGGAATACCTTAAGGTGCCGGAGCCTTCTAATTACCAGGAAGATGCCATTAAACAGGTCATAGATGGGAGTAAGGCAACATATTCAGCGGACCCTAACTTTAAGCCCAACATCATCTTCGTAATGAGTGAAGCATTTTGGGATCCCACGCTCATGAAAAATGTGAAGTTTAACCAAGACCCTATGCCGTTTTTTCGCTCCCTGCAAAAATCCCAGACCAGTGGTACGATGCTCTCACCGGTTTATGGTGGTGGGACCGCCAATACGGAATTTGAAGTCTTAACTGGATTTTCAACACAGTTTCTACCCAGTGGAGCGATTCCTTATGCCCAATATGTCGACAAACCGATCGAGGCCCTGCCGACAATTCTCCAGAGACAAGGCTATGCCACTTCGGCAATTCACCCCTATGATAACTGGTTTTATAATCGAAATAATGTTTATAAGGATTTAGGCTTTGACAAATTCATCAGCAAAGAGTTCTTTAATAGTCCAAAAAATAATGGACAATATATCTTGGATACTGAGCTTTCCCAGAAAATTATTGATCAAGTCAAAGAAACTAATAAACCGGATTTCATTTATGGTGTTTCGATGCAGAACCATGGGCCGTATTCCAGTACTCCAAATCCTCAAAACACAATTAAGGTGAGTGGCAGTAATTTAAGTCCGTCGTCTCAGGCAATTTTAGAAAACTACAGCAATACCCTCGCTGGTGTTGACCAATCACTCAAACAACTCATTGAGGGGTTGGAACAGAGCAAGGAGCCTACTGAAGTGATCTTCTTTGGCGATCATCTGCCGATGCTTGGTGACGACTATAGCGTCTATAAAGAAGCCGGTTTTATTAAGGGCGACAATTCCTATCAGGATAATTTAAATCTTCACTGTGTTCCTTTCGTAACCTGGAATAACTTTTCAGCAACCAAGCAAGACTTAAGTTTATCGTCCAGCTTTTTGGGAACGTACGCTTTACAGCTTGCACGAAAACCTGGTAGTCCGATGACAGACTTCCTCTCGAAGCTCATGCAGAACGATTCAGACGTTGTCATCAATCAAGATTATAAGAGTCAGGAGAAAATAACACCCACCGAAGTGGACCAATATAAGTTACTGCAATATGATTTGATGTTTGGAAAGAATTATTCTAATCAGCTGGAACCGGGTCACATCCCTCCAGCGAACGACAGTTATATCCAAGGGGATGGACCTATAAAAATCACAAACGTTGTGATCGCAGATAGTTTACTTACAATACAGGGAGAAAATTTTGTTGAAAATGGCAAAGTTACTATCGATGGTAAGTCAATGGAATCTGCGTTTGTCAGTTCTAAGGAATTATCGGTCAGTCTACCCAAGGGCTTCAGCGGCAAATCAAGTACGTTAGAAATTCAGATCAAGTTATCTGACAGCATGAGTAAGGTGATCGCGCAATCCAATGTCTATCAGTTACCAACCCGATAATGGCGTGGGATGAAAAAACATCATGACGGCCACTTGTTTTCGATTAGCTCAAAAACAAGTGGCCGTCATGCGCAGAAAGGTCGTATTAAGCACATTTCATGATTTGTTAGTATTTCTTCCTTTGTCAATTTGGTTACGAATATTAAGACAAAGCGCAATAAAAGTATCCTTATCGAGTTCTTCAGATTGATCAGGTAATGAATAAGTGCGTAAAGCTTTATCATTCTTTATATCAAATATTAAAATTTTCTTCTGATCTGGAACGTATTGAAACTCTATTTTATTCTTAACAAAAACCCTTGACACCGACATACTTCTACCTTCTTTCGCGATTTTGTACTATTATATCATAGATATAAGGAAGTAAAGAATAGGGCTGCAGTCTTAAAAATAGGATGCTTCAGAAGTGTATACTAGTGTGATGCGGGAAGTTTGAACCATTTTTATGTTTCTATAGACATAATGTCCATAAAAAGAAGATAAAACCCCAAAAAAGTTTGATGGAAGTGGAATGTAGGTCATGATTATTATTTATGATATATATGGTGTATCCTATAAATATTGCGGAAGAAGTTTCATCGAAAGGAATAGTATATGAAATTACTAGTAGTTGAAGATGATCAACCTTTGTTGAAAACGCTCATTGCTATTCTTGAAGAAGAATTCTATGAGGTGGACTCTGCGACTGATGGAGATAATGGATTATTCCTAGCAGAACGAAGTATTTATGATTTACTTATTTTTGATATTATGCTGCCGCACAAAAGTGGACTGTTAGTTGTAAAAGAATTAAGAATCAAGGAAATCCATACTCCGGTGCTTTTTTTGACGGCCAAGGATAGTGTTCAGGACAGGGTGAATGGGTTGGACGCTGGAGGTGACGATTATCTCGTTAAGCCGTTTGCAGTCGAAGAATTATTGGCCAGAGTTAGGGCACTTTTACGTCGTAATAGAACAGGCGGTGAAGATGAGGTTGGATATGGACCCATTTCACTTCGACCAAGTGAACATGCGGCATTTGTAGACGGAAAGTCGCTAAAACTCACGATGAAGGAATTTGAGCTCCTAGAATACCTTTTATATAATCACGAGCAAATATTGACTCGCGAACAAATATTTGACCGAATTTGGGGATTTGATTCCGAAGCTGCAATATCGATGGTTGATGTTTACGTGCACTTTCTGCGAAAGAAGTTGGCGCAATGTGGGAAATATATTCGGACTATTCGGGGTGTTGGATACGTTTTTAGAAGGGAGTAAAATCTGTGGGCATGTTTCAAAAAACACGAATTCGCTTAGTTGCTTTAAATTCTATGATCATGTTAGTCGTGCTCGTTAGCTTAGGGCTGACGATCTATTTTTACACCGAATATAGTTTGTATGCACAACTGGATAAGTCTTTAACCCAAGCTGCAGACAATCAGCAGCGTGAGCAGTTCAAAGGGCTATTGAAAAAATCACCTAGCGAAGGTGAAGAAGGCCGTCCCATTGATTATTTTTTATGGAATTCAAACAAGCAGTTGGTGGCTCAAGTTCCTGGACAAGTTTTCAATACAGAGGGAACAGAACAGCTTAAGTCTTACCTAGGGACTCATGGCATTGAAAATTTAGCAATACAGAATCACTTATATCGTATTATGACAGTCACTTTGACAAAAAATGCCCTGCCTGACTCTCTAGAATCAGCGAGCGTTTTGCAGGTCATCCAAAATATAGACCCAGAAAGGAATATGTTAAATAGCTTGTTGATGGTTCTTCTTGTGGGCGGTTTGGCTGGGGTGGGAATATCTTTGTTGGTGGGATATTTCTTGGCTCAGAAAGCACTTGTTCCCATTGTGGATGCTTGGCATAAGCAACAGACATTTGTAGCTGATGCATCGCATGAACTGCGAACACCTTTGACGGTTATTCGAGCCAATCTTGAATTGTTATTTCGTCATCCCCAGCGAACGATTGAGGAGGAAAGTGCTAAGATCAATCTAGCCTTGAACGAAGCAAAGAGTATGACCAAGTTAGTGGGAGATCTCTTGACCTTAGCCCGTTCCGGCTCAGTTGAACCAGAATTTTCATTTACTTACTTTTATTTTGATGCCATGATTAAGGAGGTTGTCGAGCAATTTCTCTGGCTTGCGCAATCAAAGAACATTGAGTTAACCGTTCTTACGGATGAAAAAATTAACGTTATGGGTGACCCGGATAGACTCCGACAGTTGATGATCATTTTATTAGATAATGCTGTGAAATATACTCCGGAAAACGGCAAAATCAACGTTCACTGTCGACGACAAAAGCAACGGGTGGAAGTCATAGTAGAAGATACGGGGATGGGGATAGCGAAAGATGATTTACCCCATATTTTTGACCGATTTTATCGCTCGGATAAGTCACGAACTCGCTCCGAAAGTGGTACCGGTTTGGGCTTGTCCATAGCGCAATGGATTATTGAAGGACACTCAGGGTCGATACGGGCTGAAAGCGCCCTTGGGAAAGGAACAGCGTTTAATTTTCAAGTTCCCTTCAAACAAAAGGACCTTTAAAATCAATATTAACGTTTCAGAGCGTTTTCAGGCGTAAGGCATTCCATGCATTCGCCGCTAGTAACCCGACCAGTAGATACGACAGACCACCAAAAATTAGGTAAATGATCATGGACACGACTGCTGTAATCACTCCGAACCAAATTTGGTCCTTGTATTTTCCAGGAGAAGTAGGAAGGTCTGTTACCATGAAAAAGGCTAAGAATAAAGCAGAATTGATAAAGGGAGTGCGTAGTGCATCCCCTGCTAGTCCAACGTCGTAATAACTCATGATAAGTAACAAAACAAAATAGCCACCTAAAAAGGCCAGTACTTGGGGGAACTTATTAACCCGCTGCGTTACGAGAAAGCCTCCTACGAGTAGCAATGAAACGGACCAAACAGGAAGCTCAGTAAAGGCACCCCACCAGCTTTGCCCGCTTGGAAATAAGAAAACGGCAAATAGCAAGCCTAAAGCAGCCGGGTTGAAGATGGGCTTTTGCTTGATTTTGAACAAATGCTTGGAAACAATCGCGATGACTGTGGTTCCCGCGATTATGTACCATGGGGACGAGGAACCTAAAACGAGTGCTACAATCAGGCCAGTAATAATACCGCCATCTGAGAATAAATTTTTCCTACTTTGTAGCATAAAGATGGTCCCATCGAAGAGGATTGCTGTCATTATAGCTACTCCAGTATTGAAAATTCCCTTGGGGTCGGAGCTAGCCCCTGCAATCGAGGCCATTATGAGAAGGACAATTAGAACGTAGATCTTCGGTGTATTCATTTTATGGTTGCTTACGTTTGTATTGATACTCATGCGAGGTACCTCCTCATTTCTTTCGTCATAAACATTTCCAAAGTAGGCGTGATTAAAATACCGTTAAGTCCTGCGAGTTCAAGTTGTTGTATCCCTTTCTCAGCTCCCAAAATAAAAGCTGCTGTGGAAAAGGCATCGGCCATCATGGTAAAGGGGGCAATCACGGTACAGCTCAAACTATCCGACTGGGGAAGCCTGGAGTGGGGATTAATAAGATGGTGTGCGTCTTTTCTCGTAGGACTAAGGCGTTCGTAGCGACCGGAAGTACAAACTGCCATATTAGTGAGGTGAAATGAGTGGATGATTTCGCACTTTTTGTTCGGATGTTGAATCCCAATATTCCAAGGTTCTTCATATTCATTCAGTCCGCCAGCAAAAATATCACCGCCCGCGTCGATAAAAAAGCCTTCAAATTGAGACAATTCTTTGACGGCCAAATCAACAGCCAAACCCTTTGCGATCGCTCCTAAATCCAGAGTAAGAGGTTTTCGTAGGAGGATCGTTTGTTCTTTTTTATTTAGATCAATATCAAGGTAGCTGACAGGCGATTTAGCGTTAAAGGTCTTCGGTACTGATTTGTAACCTGTTAGGTAATCACGATTAAAACCATATAATTCTAGAGTATTACCTATCGTTGGATCAAAAGCTCCCTCAGTAAAATCTGCTACTTCCCAAGCAAAGCAAACCGCTTCAAAAAGGGTAGGGCTAGCTGGAACAGGAGTACCAATCAGTGAAGAAAGAAGACTGATTTCACTTTGATTATTAAAACGACTACACACACTTTCTACATGGTAAAAGGCTGTGAATGCCCGTGCCATACTTCTTTCCATTTCTGCTTTTGCTCGGGAAGAGACGATCTTAATGCTAACAACCGTATCCATGAAAAGTTGACATTGTACTAAGCTTTCTTTAGTACGCTTTGTTTTCATTTGCTACTAAGACCCCCTTTATAAGGATATGAGATATAATTCAACTAAAATAAACTTCAGATGGAAATGAATTAGTTTTCTTTATGCTTGAGCCTGATCCAAGGCTTGTTGGACGGCAGTTTGAAAATCTTCCGTACTTCTAGTGGCACCCGAAACGACGTCTACATTTCCACTTTGCCGTGCCACTACTTCGTTCGGTAGGACTGGGTCGATAGCTGAGACGGAATAGTGTGTCGAGCTATTAGTCACCTGGCAAGAGATAATCTTCCCCTGCTTAACGGTCACGGCTACTTTCACCGTGCCAATTCGATTGCTCCCCTGACCGTTATAGGTTCCATCATGATATTGTCCTTGCGTAGATACCGATGATGTGGATGAACTAACTGGAGTACTTGTGTCTGCTGAAGCATTGGATGTTTTCTGGGTTGAGGTTATTCCGGGTGGTGAAATTTGCGCTAGAGCTACAGGTTCAGTGACGATATAACCTGCTGAATAGATGATTCCTATTGCTGCTGCACATAGGGTAACCATCTTGTGACTCATTTTTGCCATGGCTTTGTACCTCCAATAGTTTCTTTTTTGTTAGATGTCTTTCAGCTGAGAAGAACAACAATGCTAGAATAACAGGCAAACATTAAAAAAAGATTAAAGGCTAAGGCGCAAGACCAATGAGCCTCTCCATAATAGATGATCACGTACTGTCTAAAGAAAGGTGATGTAAATAAAGTAACGATTATAACAGCTGAAAAAGTGGTATGATAACGACTAAAAGAGCTTATAGAAGGAGAAATTATGAAAGATAACAAAATCACCGATGAATCCATTGATAGATATATTTTAAAGTTTCCTCCTGAGATTCAAGAAATACTGAACTTGTTAAGACAAGTTATAAAAGAGTCCGCGCCAGACGCAATAGAAAAGATAAGTTATCAGATGCCTACTTTTGCGTTACATGGAAATCTGGTGCATTTTGCTGTTTGCAAACATCATATTGGATTTTATCCAACGCCTAGTGGAATCGAGGCATTCAAACAAGAATTATCGGAATATAAAGGAACAA
>Ga0209123_1002754_pt1 | contig 14245 bp, 9 predicted proteins | sample BarGraIncu00431A_FD_184500 | JGI IMG/M metagenome (GOLD analysis project Ga0209123, IMG submission 184500) | Arctic peat soil microbial communities from Barrow, Alaska, USA - Barrow Graham LP Incubations 004-31A (SPAdes) (version 2) | ecosystem: Environmental > Terrestrial > Soil > Wetlands >...
CCAACGTTAGGCAAACCCACAATACCACATTGAAGAGCCATATAATTTAATGTTTAGTTATTGATGTATTGAAAGTTGAGTTGAATAAACTCACTTTTTTAGCGGCTGCAAAGATACGACAAAAAATTACAATTTTAGATGTACGATTTTAGATTTACGATTAAGGCAATAAGTTTTGTGGAAATTTAGCGTACCAATCTAAAATCGTGTATCATAAATAGAAATAGTCACTCAATTACAACACTTATTTTTTAGTAATATCTTCAAGCAAAAAATCTTCATTATCACACTCAATATCCTACCAATAAGTAACTTTAATAAAATCGGAACTCTGCGTGAGATTTTTTATTGGAAAAGTTATATCGTCGTAGCTAATATTCATTGTTTTAAAACCTTTTCCGCCAAAGGCGATGTAATAAAGATTATGCAACATCATATAGTCTAGCCCATTGTATTCAGTATGCGAGTCGGAGTTCCGACCTAAATTGTTCGGCCAGAGACAGCGGGAGGTAGAAGTCCAATTCCGAACGCCACAATTGCTGGAAGGGCCGCTGTCAGGAGCAGAATTAAGCAACTGCTCGTAAAGTGCTTTTTCGGAATTATAAACATTTCTGTCTAATTTTAAATCACTCCTATCTGATTTGTGAAGGGTTAAACACATTAACGGAAGATGCTCGTTAATGAGAGCTTGTTCCTTATTATATGGATTGTAAGTATCACGAAGCTTCCTGAGAATAGAATATGTCTTATTCCCCAACACATTTCCGTTACAAGCAAGTGAACGTACCAGATTATCTTCTTTGCCAAGCATAAATATATCAGGCCGTTTAAATGCCATTTTAAACAGAGCACTCGAAAATAAACCCGGATAAAGTCTTAAATTCTCACCTGTTATAGCTTCACCGGCTTTTATGATTCCACTGCTAATCATAGACACACCTAAATAAGTACTCAGGTTGCCACTACCTTCCTGAACGCATTTATGAGTAACCGGGTTAATTAATATCCAGTGCGTTTTAAAAAGAGTAGTTCGCCCAATAATCGGCAAATTTATGCCAACATTATAGGTTCCGTCGTATTGCATATACCGAATGAATCGCTTGACAAAATCCTTAGCCCACAATGAAAAGTTGACTGTTGTGGGATGCTGATATGCAGTGCTGTCGCAGGCAACAATTTTTAGATTTATCAATCTTGGAACTACGTAAATGTCCGACCAATCGCAAGGTATGTTAGCCACAGGCTCTGTTCCAACTAATTTGCTGACCAAAGCTAATCCTTCCATGGTGTGTTCAATGACGTCTTGACTCATTTCTTCCATTGGAAAATTACCTCTAGCACTTAACTGAGATTCAAATTTCAACACATCAAAGTGACCTCCATACTTCTTCCAAAAACCTTCTGAAACATCATCCCTGAGAAGAAAACCATTGATATCACCCGGACGAACATAAGTTTTCATTTGCCAACTATCAACCCATGAACCATGGGCGACTTTCCATCTGAAATTTGACTCGGAATATGTATCGAGTCGTTCTAAAGCCATCATGGCATATAAAAGTTCTCTGAGAGTTTGGGAGTAATCCTGATTATTTTGCTTCAATAAGTACAGCTCTGTTGCAAGCATCGAAAGGTAATGACTCATATTATTATTTCCGTCACCCCAGCTAATGTAACCTTTATCTTGTCCATAAAAAATATCTGATGCCGGGATGTTTACTCCATAATCCATCACATTTTCACTAACGACAATGAATCGTTTCCTTAGTCTGTCCCGATAATTCCAATATTTTCTCAGATTATCATCCTGAGTCTGCCCATAAAATGGGACAGCAAAAACAAGAAGTAATAATCCAAACAATATCTTTCTCATAGCAGTAGTTTAATCAGGAAAATAAAAAAAGGCATTAGTAATTTGATTCAAATATAATATTTTAATTTTAAAAAAATCCCCGACAAGTAATACACTTACTTACAGGGGATTCATTTATAATTTATTGGCTTGATTTCTAAAACGACTGCATGTCGCACAGTTTTTTATAATATCCGTCCAATGCTATTAACTCGTCATGCTTACCCCGTTCTACAATTCTACCTTCATGTAGAACACAAATTTCGTCGGCACGCTTAATGGTTGACAATCTGTGGGCAACAACTAACGTTGTGCGGTTAAGCATCAGATTTTCAAGTGCTTCCTGTACCATTTTTTCCGATTCAGTATCCAAAGCTGAAGTAGCTTCATCAAGAATCAAAATTGGTGGGTTTTTAAGAATAGCACGGGCAATGCTTACTCGCTGACGCTGACCACCCGAAAGTTTGCTACCACGGTCACCAATAGTTGATTCATAGCCATTTTCTGTTGCTGAGATAAAATCGTGAGCATTGGCAATTTTTGCAGCTTCAATCACTTGTTCCAGAGTAGCATTTTCCACCCCAAAAGCAATATTATTAAAGAATGTATCGTTAAAAAGAATCGCCTCCTGATTTACATTCCCCATTTGTGAACGTAAATCATGTGTTTTATAGTTTTTAATATTGATGCCATCCAACAAAATTTCCCCTTTAATTGGGTCATAATAACGTGGTAATAGATCAACAAGTGTCGATTTCCCAGAACCTGATTGACCAACAAGCGCTACGGTTTTACCCTTTGGAACAATCAGATTAATATCTTTCAATACCCATTCTGACTCGTATTTGAAACTCAACTTCCGGAATTCTATTTTATCTGCAAATGGATGTAGCGTTTCAGGATTTACAGGATTCTTAATGATGTTTTCACTTTGAAGAATCTTATCTACACGCTCCAACGAGGCCATCCCTTTCTGAATACTGTAACCGGCTTTCGACAATTCTTTTGCCGGAGCTATAATACTGTAGAATATTAATATATAGAAAATAAATCCATCGGCAGTTATATCACTATGATTACTTAAGATTAATGATCCACCAAACCAGAGTAAAATGGCCATAACAATCGTACCAAGCAATTCACTCACCGGATGGGCCAAATTATAACGGCGGTTTAAGCGATTAAATGTTTTACGAGTTTTTTCGTTCAATGCACTGAAACGTGCCTCTAGCTTATGTTCTGCATTAAATGCTTTTACAACTCGTAATCCACCCAATGTTTCCTCAATTTGCGAAAGCAACTCGCCAGTTTGTTCCTGACCAATGGTAGAACGACGCTTTAGCGATTTCCCTGTCCTCCCAATCAACCAACCACTAATAGGCAATAACACCAGCACAAAAAGCGTCAACTTCCAACTTAGATAAAACATTGCAGCCAAATAGCCAATAATGAGAATTGGGTTTTTGAATACCATATCCAATGAGCTCATAATGGACGCTTCCACTTCGGTCACATCTCCTGTCATACGCGACATGATATCTCCTTTGCGTTCGGCAGTAAAAAAACCGATTGGCAAGCTAATAATTTTTTTATAGAGCTGGTTACGTAAATCGCGCAAAACACCAGTGCGAATTGGGATAACAAAATAAGCTCCTAAATAAGCCGTTCCAACTTTTAAAGCCGTCATCACTACCAAAAAAACACCAATATAAATGAGTGCATTACTTGCCCCAACTGTCTGTATAAGATGTTGAATTTCCCAGGTAAGGTTGTTTTTTAGAGCAATACCAATTTGTTTCCATGAATCGTTCCAAGTCCATTTTAAATAAACACTTTTAACACTGTCCAGTCTGAAAAGCAATTTCAATAATGGCATAACAGCCCCAAACGAAAATATACTGAAAATCATTGTCAACAAGTTGAACAATAAGCTCAGAAAAACGTACTTTTTATAAGGCGGAATAAACCGCTTGAGAAGTGTTACAAATTTGAACATATCGATTGACCCCCTGAATCCCCCAAATGGGGGACATCGGATGCTGTATTTAAATTAATACTATCAAAAATTCCCTGCAATTTATCCCGATTCTTTTATCGGGAGGGACTATGGTCATACGCCGGTATAATTCCGAGGTGTAATCCGTTTCAATTCTTCTTTTACCGATTGGCTCACATCCAATGTTTCGATAAAATCGCGGATTGATTTTTCATTGATTCCTTCGTTGGTACGTGTCAAGGCTTTTAAGGCTTCGTAAGGCGATGGATACGCTTCACGACGCAAAATAGTTTGAATTCCTTCGGCAACAACAGCCCACGTATTATCTAAGTCACGATAAATAGCCGTTTCGTTGAGTAACAACTTGCTCAAACCTTTTAGAATGCTTTGAGTTGCAATTAAAGTATGTGCAAATGGCACACCTACATTACGAAGTACAGTACTATCAGTTAAATCGCGTTGCAAACGAGAAACCGGTAACTTGCCAGCCAAAAATTCAAATGAAGCATTAGCTATTGCAAGGTTTCCTTCTGCATTTTCAAAATCAATCGGATTGACTTTGTGTGGCATAGCCGATGAACCAACCTCACCCGCTTTGATGCGTTGTTTGAAATATTCCATCGACACATACGTCCAAATGTCTCGGCAGAAGTCAATCAAAATGGTATTGATACGCTTCATGGCATCAAACTGTGCAGCCAGATTATCGTAGTTCGATATCTGAGTTGTCCATTGTTCACGATCCAATCCAAGTTTTTCATCAAGGAATTTATTTCCGAAACTTTTCCAGTCAATTAACGGATAAGCTACTGCATGAGCATTGAAGTTACCAGTAGCTCCACCAAATTTCGCAGAGTTAGGTGTTTGTTTCAACACAGCAAGTTGCTGATTCAAACGATTTACGAAAACCATGATTTCTTTTCCCAAACGGGTTGGAGAAGCAGGTTGGCCGTGAGTTTTCGCTAACATCGACACATCGCGCCATTCATCAACTGAATGAGTAAGTGCCTTCAAGACTTCTTCCATTTCCGGAAAATAAACCTGCTCCAACGAGTCTTTTATAGACAATGGAACTGCTGTATTGTTAATATCTTGTGACGTTAATCCAAAATGAATAAATTCTTTAAAAGACTCCAAACCAAGCACGTCAAATTTTGCTTTCACAAAATACTCAATCGCTTTTACGTCATGATTGGTCACACTTTCAATTTCTTTGATCTTCAAAGCATCAGCTTCCGAAAACTGAGTATAAACAGCTCTTAGTTTTGGGTAAATAGATGCCGGAACTTGCTCCAGTTGTTTCAAAGGAGTTTCGCAAAGTGCAATAAAATATTCAACTTCTACCAAAACGCGGTAACGCATCAGGGCATATTCTGAAAAATAAGCTGCATAAGCTTCAGTTTTAGTGCGGTAACGACCGTCAACAGGAGAAATAGCGGTAAGGAGAGATAAATTCATAAGAAATTTTTTTGTTGTTTTTTCGGGAATAATAACGAGCCCGTATGTACTTTAAATAAGGGTGCAAAGTTAATCATTTCTGCGGGATTAGAAAAGTTTATAGCACTCACTTGCAACAGTGCGACTTTTTCTATACTTTTGTTACACAATTAAAAACTAAACAAACACCAAAGTACCACTCAAACATGAGCTATAAGCCATTTGGTACAAAATCAATTAAATATGAGATACGTAAGAATTCATAAAGAAGGTCGATTAATTTTAGGTACACTGGCATTATTGCTTCTATTGTTGAATTTATATATCTACACTCATTTTATGGGCATTGTACCCATCATCAATATCATTATTTCAGCACTGCTCTTATTTTTCTTTGCCTATTTCTTCCGCAATCCTCCCCGTAAAGTCTATATCGACGATCCAAGTCTTGTGGTCGCACCGGCTGATGGAACTATTGTTGTTGTTGAACCAACTGACGAATTGGAATATTTTGGCGACAAACGTATTCAGGTTTCTATTTTTATGTCGGTGTTCAATGTACATGCCAACTGGTATCCAATAAAAGGAACAATTATAAAATCAGTTCATCATAGCGGTCGTCACATGGCTGCTTTTCTACCAAAATCAAGCACCGAAAATGAACGTTCAACTGTGGTGATTGAATCTGAAGGCAAAACACAAATTCTGGTTCGGCAAATTGCCGGAGCTTTGGCACGGCGTATTGTTACGTACGCTCACGCCGGTAAAAAAAGCCACCTGAACGAACATCTAGGATTTATCAAATTCGGTTCACGCGTTGATTTATATTTTCCAATCGGAACAGAAATATTTGTAACGGTTGGCGAATCGACTACCGGCAACGAAACTATCATCGCACGTCTAAACGAAGATTAAATGACCCTCGAAGAAGCTCAAAAGCAAGTTGACGACTGGATTAAAACCTATGGAGTCCGCTATTTCGGCGAATTGACCAATATGGTTATTCTAACAGAAGAAGTTGGTGAGCTGGCACGCATCATTTCACGTACTTACGGCGAGCAATCTTTCAAGAAATCGGACAAAGAAGCTAATCTGGCTGATGAAATGGCCGATGTGCTTTGGGTGCTGATTTGCCTTGCCAATCAAACCGGGGTGAACCTGACCGAAGCATTTGAGAAAAACATGCAAAAAAAATCTGAGCGAGACAAAACCCGCCATCTGAAAAACGAGAAACTGAAATAAACAAACTTGGTCTTTAAGCCCCTTTAGGGGTTTGGGGTCATAATTCCAACCATTATGAGCAAATTTGACGACCTTTTTAAGCAATACAATTGCAACCTCAGCGACGATGCTGTAAAACAAGATATAGAAAAAATACTAGCTGCACATTATGACGAGAATAATAATGTTGCTGTATATAAGCAATGTCTGAATCAAATTGATCTGACCTCTTTGAATGGAACCGACACTCACGCCGAAATCATTTCGATGGTAGAAAAAGTGAATAATTTCAAAACAGCTTTTCCACATTTGCCAAACGTTGGTGCTATATGCGTTTATCCTGCTTTAGTTCCCGTGGTAAAAGAACATCTGACTGAAAATATTGGCATCGCTGCCGTTTCCGCAGGCTTCCCTGCTTCCCAGACATTTATAGAAATCAAAGTGGCCGAAACAGCTATGTGCGTCATGGAAGGTGCAACGGAAATTGATGTTGTTATCTCAATTGGCAAATTCCTTGCGGGTGATTATCAGGAAGTTTACGAAGAACTTTCGGAAATAAAAGCCGCTTGCCGGGAAGCACATTTAAAAGTAATTCTGGAAACAGGTGCATTGCAAACTGCCTCAGCTATCAAAAAAGCATCTATTTTAGCAATGGCTTCAGGTGCCGATTTTATCAAAACATCAACCGGCAAAATTCCTGTTGCAGCAACCATCGAAGCCACTTATGTGATGAGTCATGCCATTAAAGAATGGAACGAAAAAACCGGTGCAAAAGTAAGTTATAAACCTGCCGGGGGAATTGTAACAACCGAAGATGCAGTTAAACATTATACGCTTGTAAAAGAAATTTTAGGTGCTGAATGGTTGAGCAACAAGAGGTTCCGTTTTGGTGCAAGCCGTTTGGCAAACAACTTGCTAAGTTCTATTGAAGGAAAAGAAGTGAAGTACTTTTGATAATACTTTGTTATTCAATATGCTTTTTTTTCTAAAAAATTCTTAAGCTTAGAAAGCAGACTTCGCACTTCTAAAGATTTGAATTACTGACTTTTGGTATTTATTCTAAGATAAACTATCCTCATTAGGAAAATTTAATTATGAATGCTAATTTCTTGAATGCAATTCTATTCTTTATTTCTATTTTTGTAAGTACAGTAGGAATAGTGGCTTTGACTAATGGAAAAAAGAAGCAATCAAATATCTATTTGGGAGCATTCTTTTTGATATTGGGTATTGTTGTTTTTTTTCGATTTTTAGAAATATCCCGATTGATGTTGAAAGTGCCATATTTAATGGATTTGGACTTTTCATTGGTATTTCTAATGCTACCAAGTTATTATTTCTTCGTAAAAACATACTTATTTGACTATAAACCAACACTTAAAGAACATGTGCTTCATAGTGTTTTAGCAATAGCTGTTTTTCTGTTTCTGTGTCCGGTTTATTTTTTAAATACTGCAGATAAAATTCATTACATACTTACTGAATCAACTTCCTCCACAAGCTGGCGATACCAAATACTTAACCCACTCTATTTTTTTCAATCTGTTTGCTATCTTCTTTTCATTCTAAGAGTTACGCTTAAAAAAACGAATTCGAAATTAAAGAATTCTATTATTAATCTTCGCTGGATACGGATTTTAACTTCTGTCATGCTATTACTTCAACTTTCACCTATTCTTATGCTATTGTTTGTAGAGGATAAACAAAAATATAATTTTTTACCTCTAGCTGGACTATTCATTCTACTGGTACTAATAATTTGGATGACAAAACGGTTTGAATTAATAAACCAGAAGGATGATTTAACGACAGATGAACCTAAAACAAAATACCAAAATTCTATCTTAACCGATTCGGAAATTGCTGAATATGCCGGGCAAATTTCACTTCAATTAAATCAAAATCAACTTTTTTTGAATCAAAACCTCTCGCTCGAAATTCTTTCAGATGAGTTAAATTTGTCAATACGTATTTTATCTGAAGTCATCAACCGGCATTTTTCATGTTCTTTTTATGAGTTAATTAATATGTATAGAGTTGAGCATTGCAAAACACTTCTTCTCCAAAATAACAACTTACTTACCATTGAGGCTATTGGACAAAATGCCGGCTTTAATTCCAGAGCAACTTTCTACTCTAATTTCAAGAAACTAACCGGACTCACCCCTGCTAACTATGCAAAAAACTTCGACAAGGACATAAATATCTGATTGCCAAGTTTTTTGCAGCTTGTCTGAATGCCTGTATATAGACAATTTATGAAGTTTTTTTTTAAATCTTTCCTATATCTTTGTTTTCACTGTAGTTTTCAGAACTAGGGGGATGATGAAACCCACAACACAAGCCCCGATGCGGGCTGAACAATACTAGAATATATTGCTATTGAACCCTGCAATTTATTCCGATTTATCGGGAGGGCTTCATTTGTTTTGGGATTCTCAACCATCCTGCTGCATCGGAGAATTTAAAGAATCCAACTTATATAATCTCTATTAAAAACTTGTGAAAATATCATGAAAAAATTAGCTTTACTTTCTTTGGTCATTCTTATCTCCGTATTTAGTCGAGCAGAATTGTCGAAATCGGTGGTATCCACTGCCGGAGGATTATCTGCTGCAATTGGAGCTGATATAAATTCCGTTACCAATCTAACAGTCTCGGGAACAATTGATGCTTCGGATTTTGTCGCTTTATTTAATATGCCGGTATTGTCGGTATTGGATTTGGGTGCAGTAACAATCAATGCTTATGTTGGAATTAACGGACCACTGGGTGCGGGAAAAGGTGGTGGAGCTTTACAGTATCCACCTAATACAATTCCTGCAAATGCATTTTATGAAAATAGAACCAGTAAAACATCCTTAACTTCTGTGATATTTCCCACATCGTTAACGACAATTGCAGATTATACTTTTTATGGCTGTTCCGGTTTGAGCTCTGTTACGTTTTCGGCCTCATTGGCTTACATCAATTCTTATGCTTTTTATAATTGTAGTAGTTTATCGGACATAACCATACCGTCATCTGTAAGTATAATTAATAGCACTGCTTTTCAGGGTTGTGCTGGGTTAAATTCTTATATAGTAGATGCAAACAACCTGTACTATTCAAGTTTAGATGGAGTCCTTTTTAATAAATTGCAAACAACCTTAATTCAATGTCCGGCGTTAAAAGTTGGTGTGTATACAATTCCAGCTACTGTTACTACACTTGCAGATGCCGCTTTTATGAATTGTATAAATCTAACTTCAGTTAATATCCCAACGTCAATTACGACAATTCCTGATTATGCTTTTAGTAATTGTACCGGTTTTACAACTATTACTTTTCCACCGACTGCCACCATTATACGATCTTCTGTTTTAAGCGGGTGTAGTGGTTTGGCTTCAATCTATGCTTATGCATCAACACCAGTCAATTTAGCTTCACAAACCAATGATTTTTTAAATGTCAACAAAAACACCTGCACTTTGTATGTGCCTATTGGCTCATTAGCAGCTTACAGGGCTGCTATACAATGGCTGGATTTCGTTAATATTATAGAGTCGAATTCAATACCATATTTATCATTATCGCCAACTACAATGAATGTGGCAGCAAGTCAGAGTTCCCCAATATTTGATGTTAGTTCAAATGTCAGTTGGACTGCTTCGAGCAACGGTTCGTGGATAACATTGAACAGTTATGCCGGTTCTAACAGTGCAACGATAACAATTACAATAGAGTCAAATCCAACCCTTTTAGCAAGAGCTAGTTCTGTCGCAATATTTGGACCAGGCATGCCGACAAAATATATTAGTGTAAATCAGGCAGCAGGAGTACCGGGTTTTTCGGTATCTGTAGATTCTATAAAGGTAATTGCAGGACAATATAGCTCAGGACAATTTACAATAAATTCAACTGTCGATTGGAGTGTTAGTAGTAATCAAAGTTGGTTAACGCTAAATATTCCATCAGGTTCAGGCAATTCAAATATAAATGTATATGCTACTGAAAACTTATTGCCACAAACTCGTGAAGCAATTGTAACCGTAAGTGCTGATGGTTTACCTTCTAAAACCATCATAGTAACTCAAGCAAAATGGAAACCTTTGCTATCAGTTTCTAAAAATGATTTTACGTTTACATCTGAAAGAGTTCATGCTCACTCAGTATTTTTTGATATAACTTCCAATACAAATTGGAATGTAAGTAGCAATAAATCATGGTTAAAAGTAAGTGACACTTTTGGTTCAAACAATATAACCATTGGCTCAAACAATAAAACCATTTATTTAGAAGCCGATTATAATAATTTAATTAGCGGAAGAACAGCTACAATAACAGTTTCTGGAACAGGTTTAACACCTCAGATTATAACAGTAACTCAACAAGGTAAATCACCATTTTTGTCTGTCTCATCCGATATAATTTATATAAGTACTGCTGAAAATCTCAAATATGATATAGAATTAGCTTCTACAACAACCTGGAATATACAAAGCAACCAACCTTGGCTAAGTATAAATAAAACTTCGGGATGGGACGATGCTACCATTACTATCGAAGCTGCTGTAAATACTAGCGGCAGTTCACGTTCCGCAACATTAACTTTTTCGGGAATTGGAGTAACATCAAAATTTATTACTGTCAAGCAAGCTTCTTCAACTTTAATCTCTAAAAGTGTAAATATCTCAGCGGGAGGTTTATCCAGTGCATTAAGTCATTCTGAAGCAAGCACTATTACCGACCTCACAATAACAGGAACTTTTGATGATCGTGATTTTGATTTTATACGTGATAGTTTACCTGAACTACAACACTTAGATTTAAGTGCTTCTACCATTACTAAACGTATTGAAAACTCTATAATGTATTGTGGCGATAACGCAATTTCAGGTAATATGCAATATAAACGTTGGACGAATTACGTCTCTACCATTGTTTTGCCCAACAATTTAGTTGCAATAGGCCAATATGCATTTTCAAGATGCAATACTCTTAAAAACATACAACTACCATCAACTTTAAATCTGATTGATCAATTTGTGTTTTATCAATGTTATAATCTAACGACAGCCCAAATTCCATCAAACTTAACACGCATAGAATCATCTGCTTTTCGTGAATGTAAAAGTTTAAAATCACTTGTGTTACCGTCAACAGTTAACTACATTGATGAATACGCATTTTGGGGTTGTGTTGGATTAACAAGTTTTACAGACTACTCTCATCCTATAATCAATTACTATTCAACATTTGCCAATTTTCCTGTTCGTTATAATAATATTGCCGATTATAGTATAACAAATGGAGTTGAACTTATAGAATGGGAGACTTTCGCGAACTGTGATAAAATGAATTCAATTTCTATTCCTTTATCGGTGGATACGATAAATCATTTTGCGTTTTATAATTGTAGTGCTTCCATTACAGTAGATCCGAATAATACTGCATTTTCAAGTATAGATGGTGTTTTATACAATAAAAATAAGACTGAAATAGTTTATTGCCCAATTACTAAAACGGGTAGTTATACGATTCCTTCAACAGTAACAAATATAAGAGAAAACGCATTTGTAAATTGTGTTGGATTAACATCCATCAGTGTTCCTCCTGGGGTAACTAGTATTGGTGCATCGGCGTTTATCGGCTGTACTGGATTAACATCAATAACAATTCCTTCTGCCGTCACCACAATTGATTATGATGCCTTTAAAGGTTGTAGTAGTTTAACATCTATCTATGCAAATGCTGTTACTCCAATTGAGTTAGATTCAGCCCCAAATTTTAAAAAATATTATATCGGTTATGGATATATCTACGAAAGAGTATTCAGAAATATAAACAAAGCCACCTGTACGCTTTATGTTCCAATTGGCTCATTGGATGCTTATAGAGCAGCTCCACAATGGCAAGATTTTTTGAATATTATTGAGAGCATAACTACAAAAACAATAAATACTCAAACACTGTCGATTCAACTACTTTGTAATTACTCAAATAACTCATTTATAGTTACTGGATTGAAAGAAAATGCCGCACTCGCACTAGTAGATTTGAATGGAAAAGTTATACAATCCAAACAGATTTCAGAAAATGAAAGCGTATCAATGAATTCGTACCCTCAAGGTGTATATATTGTAAAAATAATAACTTCAGAAGGTGTGTTTATACAGAAAATACTGAATAAATAGCTCCACTAGAATATAAAATAGTGTGAGTTCGACCAAACAGTTGCAGTAACAAGAATAATTATTTTTTAAGTAAACTCAAAACATTAATTTAATTTATTATGAAGACAAAACTTATTTCGATTTTAGTAATGGCTATGATAGCCACAAATTTATTTGCAAAGGATTCAGCTTTAAAACTTGCTATTACTGCTCAAGATTTTAACAGAGTAAAAGCGGCTTTAGATGCCGGATGCGATCCTAATGAGAGTTTAGGAACATCTACTATTCTCTCTTGGGCGGCAGCCTGGGGCTGTCAAGTTGATATGGTTAAATTACTACTTGAAAAAGGGGCAAAGGTTGATGGTGTAGGTTCATTGGGTTTAACTCCATTAACTAGCGTGATTTGGGGAAACGCAATGCCTGCAGATATTGTTGCAAAGAATAATAAAACAAATGCAATAATCTTGAAGCATTATACCGAAGAAAAAGCAAAAGAAAATGGTTGGTGGGCACAAACTGATATAACTAAGTTTTCAACTCCTACAGAGATTGCCAAAGTGCTTTTGGATGCTGGTGCTAACCCAAATTACATACTGGGAAATGGTCTTGTAAAAATAGGAACTCCATTTTTAAGTGCGGTAGAAAAAAGCAAATTAGAACTTGTAAAAATTATGCTTGATTCTAAAAAGGTTGACACGGAATATCGCTTCGATAGTTATGCGGAAAAAGCAATAAAAGTTTCGAATAAACTCGGTGCCGGTAGATTAGGTGATGCAAGCACGGAAAGAAAATGGGCAGATGTACCAATGTTTAATACTCCATTGCTATTTGCTATCGAAAAGGAAAAAGTTGAACTTGTAAAAATACTAATAGAAGGTGGCGCCGATGTTAATAATGGGAAAAAGTTTGAATGGGGTGAAAGTGGAGCTGGAGTTAATACACATCATTGGGAGATTCGGACTCCTTTGGATGTAGCTCAAAAAGCTAAAAATCCAAACAAAGAAATTATTGATTATTTAATTTCGAAAGGAGCAGTACCTAATCGAAAGTAAGGAAAATTATTCAGAGGATGACAAAGTGTCATCCTCTGAATAGTAAATGTTATTCTTTCAAATTTCACTGAACAAAATTGTTTGAATTGTGAAAAATACAAATTTATATTTGGTTATATTGCTTTCTTTGGTTTTCATACCAAAAAATACTTACTCTCAGGTTTATCCAATAACAACCATCGATTTTGGATGGATAAACCGTACATATTATAATGAGAAAAATAATGGTGTGAGTTTGGAAAAAGTTGCTGTAGGAAATCTTTTTACTCCCTGTAAAATGAATATTTCGATTATTGACTTAGTCAGGATGAGAAAAGCCAATCAGGAAAAGAAAGTGAGATTCGGTGATTATATTGGTCTTATGCCAATTTATGCTGGAAGTACAAAAATATTTTCAGCTACCAACACAACAAAAGAAATTGGATACGGTACCGGGTTCTCTCTTGGTGCGTTTGTTCTCTATCATTTTAAACCTCAAATTGGTATTGGATTTAATGTAAAATGGGATGTTTCATTAGATGCCATAAGATCG
>Ga0209123_1002755_pt1 | contig 14229 bp, 12 predicted proteins | sample BarGraIncu00431A_FD_184500 | JGI IMG/M metagenome (GOLD analysis project Ga0209123, IMG submission 184500) | Arctic peat soil microbial communities from Barrow, Alaska, USA - Barrow Graham LP Incubations 004-31A (SPAdes) (version 2) | ecosystem: Environmental > Terrestrial > Soil > Wetlands >...
TAACAAATTTCATAAATGACAACTACTGAAATTGCTAAAGCCATCAGGAATGATCTGATTTTATATGTTGATCAATCAAGAAGAGAGTCGATTGCCATCAGTCATCCCACTTCAATGAAAGTGTTCGGATTAAAAGTTGCAGACCTTCGGAAAGTGATTGATAAATGGCGTAAAATTCTATCGCCTTTTTCTGAAGCTCAATGGATAGCGCTTTCTATTGAACTGGTTGATAATGATATTCTTGAATGTCAACTGATCGCTTATGAATTTCTATGGAAAAATAAAAAGGCACTTCAGGCAATGTCAGTTGAACATATTCTGACATTGGGAAAAAATCTTGATAATTGGGCTTCCGTTGATGTTTATTGTCTGTGTATCACCGGATACAGTTGGCGAACGGGTAATCTTCAGGATAAAACCATTGAGCATTGGGCCATGAGTGAAAATCGTTGGGTTCGTCGTAAAGCATTGGTCAGTACTGTTCCACTCAACCTGCGGGCCAGAGGTGGTACAGGCGATGCTAAGCGAACTCTCAGAATCTGCAGTTTACTGGTTTCAGATAAGGATGACATGGTTGTAAAGGCAATGTCGTGGGCCTTGCGTGAATTGTCCAAATCAGATCTTCAAGCCGTGATTCAGTTCATGGAGGTATACAAGGATACTTTACATTCACGAGTTAAAAGAGAGGTAGAAACTAAATTGAGAACCGGCAAAAAGAAGGATGATAACAAACACATAAATTCAGTTACTTTTGTACCTGCCAATTAAGAATCTATTCGGTTATGAAGACTTATTCAGCTAAACGGTTGTCGCTCTCTATCTCGGTATTTTTACTTATATTTAACTCGGTATTTTTTCTGATTCTATCAAGGAAGGATTTCCAAACCGTTTATTATATCCTTTTTATATTTCTCTTCGGCGCAATCTTTTATTTCCTGGTACTTTTTATTCTCAACAGATACATCAATGAGAAAATAAAACCCATCTATAAAACCATTCGGGAGGTTTCGATCAGCGGGAAAAAGGGAAAGCTTTTGGAAAAATTCAGATCTACCAACATATCTGATGTTCAAAGGGATGTGGAAGAATGGGCAAAAAATCAGACCCTTGAAATTACCCGGTTGAAAGATCTTGAACGTTACCGTAAAGAATTTGTAGGCAATGTATCCCATGAATTGAAAACGCCTATATTTAATATCCAGGGTTACGTTCTTACCTTGCTTGAAGGAGGTATTGACGATCCAAAAATCAATGTTCTCTACCTTCAGCGAACGGAGAAAAGTATCGACCGAATGATCTCTATCGTGGAAGATCTGGAGTCGATTACCAAACTTGAGTCAGGTGAGTTGAAATTGAATCTGGTGAATTTTGATTTGGTAAAGCTCACCGAAGAAGTATTTGAACTGGCGCAAATGCTTGCCAATGAGCGCAATATAACTCTTGGGTTTGCCACCAAGAGCGACAAACCTGTTATGATTTATGCCGACCGTAAACGCATTATGGAAGTGCTGAACAATCTGGTAGGTAACGGAATCAAGTACGGTAAGAAAAAAGGTCATGTTAGAATAGGCTTCTACGATTTACACGAAACCATTCTTATTGAGGTGAGCGACAATGGTATAGGCATGGATAAGAATGATTTGCCCCGCGTATTTGAACGATTCTACCGTGTCGATAAATCCAGGTCGCGCGAGCAGGGAGGAACAGGGCTGGGATTGTCGATTGTCAAACACATTATTGAAGCACACGATCAGACAATTAATGTAAAAAGTATTGCTGATAAGGGAACAACTTTTACATTTACCCTCGAAAAGGCGAAGTAAATATGTATTTTTATCCCATAGCGTTCATATATTAACCCATTCCCAATAGTCTTTCAGATTAATCGGGATGCCACAAAGGCACAAAGGCTCAATGATTCACTAAGCGTATACGGCATATTATCAATACTTTGTGTCCCGATAACTCGGGATGATGCTTAGAGTCTTAGTGGCAACTTTTATTTATTAACTTTTCGGAGCGGACTCATATTTAGTATTTTGTAAATAAAAATGGCAAACTAACTATCAGTTTCAAATGGTTTTACTAATTTTCAGGCGATTTTAAAACAAATGTAGCAACCGATAAAAAGAATCCTATACTTTTAAATTCTATAAAAAATAAACTATGAGCGACGCACAATATAAAATCTTGCTGGTGGATGATGAAGTTGATATACTGGAGTTTATCAGCTACAACCTCGAAAAAGAAGGCTATAAAGTTTATACGGCCAAAAATGGTGCAGAAGCAATTAAGCTGGCCGAAAAAACTCTTCCCGACCTTATTATACTCGATGTAATGATGCCGGAGATGGATGGAATCGCTGCCTGCGAAGAAATAAGACGTATTCCTGCCCTTCAGCATACCATGATTGCCTTCCTCACAGCTCGTGGTGAAGATTATTCGCAAATAGCCGGTTTTGAAGCAGGAGCAGATGATTATATCACCAAACCTGTCAGACCGAAAGTGTTGGTTAGTAGGGTTAAAGCGCTGTTGAAACGTATTTCAGGTGTAGGAGCCGCTCCGGTAACTGTCATCGAAAGTGGCCAAACAATTACAGTCGGAAATCTGGTCATCGACAAGGAACGTTACCTGATTGTTCAGGACGGTCAGGAAATGGTTTTGCCTCGCAAAGAATTTGAGTTGTTATCGCTGCTGGTTTCTAAACCCGGTAAGGTATTTACCCGCGAAGAAATTTATTATTCAGTATGGGGTGACAATGTGGTAGTAGGCGATCGTACCATCGATGTACACATTCGCAAGCTGCGTGAGAAAATAGGCAACGATCATATCAAAACCCTCAAAGGAATCGGCTACAAATTTGTAGACATACCTCAAGGTAACTGATTATAACACTTCAATTTAATAGCTAAAAAGCCAGGCAAACGATCCGATAACGGAAAGCTGCCCGGCTTTTTTTTGTTTTCCAGATTTGATCTTGACTATGAAATTTTCTACTCAGTTTTCAAAATGGAAATCATTGATGACTGACTAAAATTTGAATTAAAATTGTTTCGTACCTACGGTACTCTGGACGTCTCGGTAAATCATTGTTCTACAAATATTTGGTGCCGCTGGCACTTTTCCCAGTTCCGTTAGGAACGAAATATTTATAGAAAAGAGCGGTATACTATGAATGAAGCCCCGTAGGTGGCGAAATATCTATAAGTTCAATAAAAACAGCATTTGATAGTATTAAAAATATTTTAATGGGTCACTATTGAATGGCAATGACTAAAAATTTGTAACTTTACAATGTAAGGAATATAAGTCCGGGAGCTAGCCGGGACTAGCAAATTACAAGACCGTTTTCCTTTTCTACCCTACATTTCAGCACTAAACTATTTCCACATTACTACAACAGTATTCCTCTCACTTCTCCTACCATTAGAGACAGTTTTTATTATATAATGGTTGATACCCACTTACTATTAATTCAATACCAAGTCAATACGAACTCAATACGAATTCAATAGTAAACAGGTTTAGAATAGGTTGTAAGTAGGTTGATAATAGGTTAAAATAACCTATTTACAACCTATTTACAACCTACTTACAACCTATTAACAACCTATTAACACTTGAATTGGTATTGAATTGGTATTGAATTGGTATTGAATTCGTATTGACTTAGTATTGGGAATATACTATCCAAATAGTTGGAGAATACTTTGAATAAAACCAAAGGAGTTGGAATTAGTAAAAGGGGATTTACAACTGTCGTATGAGAGCTTTGTATGGTTGCCCTAATTGATGGATGGCCTGGCAATGAGGCTGCTTTATTATTGTTGCTATTAAAAAGGTTTTGATCAGGGGATGACAATTTACCTGATGAGATGTCATTATTTGGTTGACATGCTCTTGAAGGCGTGTCAAGGACCATATGATGTAAGGTTATTTTAAGGTTGTCAGGAATTATGATCGGAACGTCATTGTCCCGAGTACTCGGGAAAGCAATCCCACATTAACATGTAAAGAATTGACAGATTGCTTCGTGCCTCGCAATGACGCGTTGAATGAGATTCTACCAATGACAGAATTTGTATCACTCAGGATAATTGAAAACTATCACCTTCATTATGATGGCTATTAAGTTCTGCCTTCAACTTACTATAAAGTTATTTTGAGTATTGACTGCTTTTGTTTCTTTGGCTGAAGAATTCTGGAATTTCTTGTAATTGAATTTCGGAAACTTTTGTTCTGATCACTTCTCGCTAAAAAACCTATCTGCTATTGTCTGACAATTTTGCATGTTGTTTCTTGTCATATCTGATTTGTATTATCAAGCTGATAATCATACAAATCATCGCCATAATTACTATAAATGACCCCAAATTCTTATACGAGATCAAATCAGCATAATCTATTAGTATCAATTCAGCAATGATGATAATAATTGGCCCGATAATCAGTCCAACTCTAATTTTCTTTTTCATCTCTGTGTATCTTTTTCATTAATTTATCGTATCGTGGGTTACCAATTTAGTGACCGCTAACTATTAACTATCACCAAAGGTATACTATTTTTATTGATTATTCAATTATAGTAAGCTTATTTATTTTGTTTCATTTGGCATTGGTGGGTTGGGAATACAGCATAAGAGGAAAGATACTCCCCGAAAGCCATTGCTGCCTCATTTGCGGGTAGTTGGTGATAAAGGCTTTAGTTATGCACTTAACTGAATTGGCTTAAAACAGATATTTAGAACTTGAAACCATCTATAATCAATTGATTTATTATCTCTTTTGATACTTTGTCAGGATTCCCTGGCCCAGAGATGTTACTGCCCTTGGTCTGAATTCTTGCCACCCAAATTGGTTTTTCTCCATTGCTTTTGGTGTACATACCAATATTCATCAATGTTCCACAAGGCGCACCATTGTATAAAGATATTCTGAGATGATTTATTTTCAAAACCACATCTTCATCTCCATAAAGGGAACTGTCGGCTATTCCTTCTGTCAACGTTGGAGTCATCTCGTCTAACACACGAGTTGTTGTAATAACTCCAAAATTTGTTAAATTGGTTTTTAGGCTCTGGCATAAATTATTACTGAATTTTCCTACCCTCTCTGGAGTTACACAAACTATTCCTAATTTATTAATTTTCGTCTCCAATTTAGATGCCCCAGTTGTCTTAATAGTCGAGGCACAACTGGAAATCATAATGACTAATATTATGCCTGTAAAAAAGTTGTAAAATGTATTTCTCATATTCAAATGTTTTTGTATCGCTGCTGTTTATGTTGTCCTACCTTTGCCCATAACCTGTAGCTCCCACCAAAGGTATACTATTTTTATTGATTATTCAATTATAGTAAGCTTATTTATTTTGTTTCATTTGGGTGAAGAATTCAAGAATTTCCAGTAATTGAATTTCGGAAACTTTTGTCCAGATTACTTCTCGCTTAGCCATTCATCTACTTTTTGATCCATTTCGGATTGTGAAATGACATTGCCTTTTTTCCCTTACTTACTTGCAAAAAGCAGTTCCTTCTCCTGATTAGCAGTTGTTATAGCCAAGTGCCTTTCATTACTTATAGTTGCAGAGTCAATTTTAATTGTCCGCCAAGCCCTTTTTGAATAATTTTCATTAATGTCGACAACCGAATGTCTGATGCATTATTCTCAATTCTTGAAATGTATGATTTGTTTGTCCCACATTTTTCGGCAAGTTCTTCTTGTGTCATGCCAAGTTTCAACCTTGCTTCTTCGAGCAAAACACCAAGTCTAAAGGACTCAAATTGTTGTTCCCATTCTTCACGTTTGGGTTGTCCTTTTTTACCATACTTTTTATCGAGAATTTGGTCCAATGTCGTGATATTACTTTTTGTATTCATCTTGATATTCCTCCATCAGTCGATAAAATACTTCTTATAAGCGATTACTTGTCTCTCAAAAGTCACGTAGCAAAGTTAACTATTCAGACAACTATTTCCAAATTTATTTTTGTCGATTGGATTCGTTGCTCAAACGCACTTGTCATTGGTTTTAAAGTCTCGCAAGTACACTAAGGGCGGAAGTTTTCCATTGATCTTCCTACGAAGGACTGCTTTTAAAACTTATTACTTTTCTACCAATGAAGCACTAAAACCCGAATTGACGGGTAGTTTGCTGTTAGGTGGCAGACATTTATTTGTTTGGTAACGAGTCGGTTTTTATAGTTATAATACTTCCAGAAGATTCATAAATATAATGTAAGTCCTTGCCGTTTCTGTCAAAAGTCTTTCCGTTTAAAAGTCTTCCGTTTTCGTAATATTTTTTCTCTCTTAATTCTCCAGTTTCGTAAAATTCAAGCCAAACCCCTTCCTTGAACCCGTTCTTATTGATCCTGTTGATAATGTTTCCGTTATATATTTTGGATTCAATGTCTTCAGTCGGACAATTTTTATAATAGATTCCGTTCAGATAAATTGTCGCAGGACACTTCTTAAATCCTTTAAATCTGAAAGTTTCTATTTTGCCTTTTGGTGCTAACATATCCGAAGAAATGTCAAATGCCATATGAACTAAATGTATGGTGTCATATCTATTATCAACTTTGTTATAAACTATTGAATCCTTCTGTCTGTATTTAGGATATATAGTTATATTTAAAGTGTCATTTTTCAGAATAAAGTCCACGTCTGGTTGTTGAGAAAATTGCATATTCCTAGAAAGCAATTCAATTGTCAATGTGTCTTTTGATAAGTGATTACTCAAAACACATTCTCCGACGTACTCAAATTTTTTTAAAATGTAAGATTCCGAATGATAATCAATTAATTGAATCGGATTGTGTTCAATTAAATCATTCGTTGATTGAGAAGTTGCTGTCGAACAACTCAAGTAAAGCACCAAAAATATGAAAGTTATAATTGTCTTCACTTGTTTTAAATTTAATTATTCGAGCTAGTCATTGTTATCTGAGTTATCTGATTCAATCTTGCTAGGCATTCATTGTTTTTGTTCTTTTTTTAAGCTTGCACCTAACTCGTAACTCCCACCAAAGGTATACTACTTTTTTGATTATCCATTATATTAAGCAAATTTATTTTGTTTCTTTTGGTGAAGAATTCAAGAATTTCCTAATTCAATAAATGCATCTTTAATCTTGTAGTCCAAAATGGTTTTAAGGGCATTCAAAAAGTCAATGTCTTCAATTCTAGATATCCTATGAATAAGTTCTTGTTTCAACTCAATGGTATTCATGATTGTAGACTTTAAATCCGGTATAAAGTTACAAATTATCTATGAATTCAATTGAATTCTTTATACGTAATTGTTTCTCTTACAGTTAATGGATCACACTCGGGACTAATTTCCTTTCACCAAAGCATCAAAACCCAGTTAGAGGGTAGTTTGCTGTTGGGCACAATTATTTTTTATTTAAGATTATAATCTATTAATTCCCATGTTTCATAATAATCTCCGTAACCCTTTCCATCTACTCCGATTTGATTGATAAATACTTCTCTTTTAATTAGTCCAATTTTTGAAATGTAATCTACTGTTTTTGCCGTACTATCTTTAAGATAAGTGTATTCTAATTTATAACTGTCATAACTTGTGGAATTGAAAATGATTTTCTCGAAACCTGTGACTTCTTTGGTAATATTTTTTAAAGGATCACAAGTCCATTTAGAATTTACTTCCAAAGGGTATTTCAAAACAGCTACTTTATAATAATCACTTTGGGATAAAGCACTTTTTAATAAATTCTTTGGACGGAAAATAGTATTACAAAAGAATTTGTCTAAATCGTGGGGAAACAAATCTGAATTATCTAACCCTGCATTACCAGCTATTATACTAACCAAGGCATCATTCAAATTAAGATAATATGAATAACAAGTCCTATAACCTGCTGTTGAAGCCAGCTGAATAGATTTCATACCAGTGTCTTCAGTATATTCATTGAGAATTATATGTACTTCACTAACAATTGTTGTATCATGTATGGATTTATTTGCATCAATGGCTATTACATGTCTTATATCCTGAGTCCTCTTGTAAGTCCATTGATTTCCAACTTTAAAAGGGAATTTAAAATTTTCAACAGCAGGATCATTCTTTTTGCAGGCAGTTAAGACTACGAATATTGATATGCACATGGCAAATAGAGCTGTATTTTTCATTTTAGAAAATAATAGTTTTTCAGATGATAGCGTTTGTACTTATAATAATACACAACTTGTAACTCCCATCAAAAGTAAACTACTTTTTTTGATTATCCATTATATTAAGCTTATTTATTTTGATTATTTTGACATTGCTGGGCTGATATTCTGAACAATAGAATAGTCATTTTCAATATAAAACCTTTTGAATATCGGATGCTAATTTTTACTATATTTGTGCCTCTTATAAAATACGGTTGTAATACAGTTTTCGATGAGCAATAAATTTCAGGTTTACAAACAGTTAGACCTCTCCAAAATCAATAAGGAAGTATTGAAAAGATGGGAGGCTGATGGTACATTTCACAAAAGTATTACTACCCGCGAGGGGTTGCCTACTTTTGTTTTTTACGAAGGACCTCCGTCTGCCAATGGAATGCCCGGCATTCACCATGTGATGGCACGTGCCATTAAAGATACTTTTTGCCGATACAAGACCATGAAAGGCTTCCGCGTTCATCGCAAAGCCGGATGGGATACCCATGGATTGCCTGTTGAACTGAGCGTCGAAAAATCAATGGGAATTACCAAAGACGACATCGGCAAAAAAATCAGCATCGAAGAATACAACGCCGCCTGCCGCACCGAGGTCATGAAATATACCCGCGAATGGGAAGAACTGACCCGTCAGATGGGTTACTGGGTGAATATGGACCATCCATATATCACCTACGACAGTCGCTACATCGAGACTGTATGGTGGTTGCTGAAACAACTTTTCGAAAAGAATCTGATCTATAAAGGTTATTCCATACAGCCTTTTTCACCTGCTGCCGGTACGGGTTTAAGTTCACATGAGCTAAACCAGCCAGGTTGTTACCGTGATGTGAAAGATACCACAGCCATCGCTCAGTTTAAAGTGATCAGGGATGAAAAATCAGCCTTTCTATTTAAAAATGTGGAAACTGATTTGTATTTCATCGCCTGGACTACGACTCCCTGGACATTGCCTTCAAATACAGCATTGTGTGTGGGTCCTAAAATTACCTATGTAAAAGTTCGTACTTTCAATCCATATACAGGCGATCCTGTAACTTTGATACTGGCCAAAAACCTTCTATCTGCTCATTTTGATCCCAAGAATGAAGAGCTTGCTTTAGAAGATTATGCCCAGGGTGACAAGAAATTGCCTTACCGTGTGTTGGGTGAAACTATTGGAACTGACCTTCAAGGTGTGAATTACGAACAGCTGATCAACTGGGTAAAACCATTAGGGGATGCTTTCAGAGTGATTACCGGCGATTTTGTAACTACCGAAGATGGAACGGGAATTGTTCATATAGCCCCTACATTTGGCGCCGATGATGATCGCGTTGCCAAACAAAATGGAATTGCTTCATTGATTGTAAATGATCTCGAAGGCAAACGTCAGCCACTTGTGGACCGCAACGGACGCTTCTATCTAATTGAAAACATTGATCCAAAGTTTGTTGCTGAACAGGTGAATCTGAAAGCTTATTCTGAATATGCAGGCCGGTATGTGAAAAATGAATACGATGATACCTTGACTGAAGACGATGCCACTGTGGATGTCGACATCTCGGTGATGCTCAAAAGGGAAAACAAAGCCTTCAAGGTTGAAAAACACGTACATAGCTATCCGCATTGCTGGAGAACCGACAAGCCGATCCTCTATTACCCGCTTGATTCATGGTTTATAAAGACTACGGCGGTCAAAGATAAAATGATTGCGCTTAACAATACTATCAATTGGAAACCTGCATCCACAGGGACTGGTCGTTTTGGAAACTGGCTTGAAAACCTGGTTGACTGGAACCTGAGCCGTTCACGGTTCTGGGGAACTCCGCTTCCAATATGGCGCACCGAAGATGGTTCTGAAACCAAATGTATCGGTTCGGTTGAGGACTTGATGAAAGAAATTGACGCTGCCGTTACGGCGGGTGTCATGGATAAAAATCTTTTTGAGGGATTTGAAATTGGTAACAATTCAAAAGAAAATTACGAGAAGATTGATTTGCATCGCCCCTTTGTGGACGATATTTTCCTTGTCTCTTCAACTGGCAAAAAGATGTTCCGCGAACCCGATCTGATTGATGTGTGGTTTGATTCTGGTGCAATGCCTTATGCTCAGCACCACTATCCATTTGAGTCTAAAGATAAATTCAGCAAGCTTTTCCCGGCAGATTTTATTGCCGAAGGGGTTGATCAAACACGTGGATGGTTCTTTACCTTACATGCCATTGCCACCATGATTGACGAATCGGTGGCCTTTAAGAATATCATTTCCAACGGACTGGTACTCGATAAAAACGGGAACAAGATGTCCAAGCGTCTGGGAAATGCAGTTGAACCTTTTGCTGCCATTGAAGAACATGGATCTGATCCGCTGCGCTGGTACATGTTGACCAACTCACAGCCTTGGGACAACCTGAAATTCGATATCAATGGGGTAGATGAGGTGAAACGCAAATTCTTTGGCACGCTCTATAATACCTACAACTTCTTTGCCATGTATGCCAACATAGACGGGTTTACTTATGAAGAAGAGGAAATTCCGGTGGCTGAAAGGTCTGAATTGGATCGCTGGGTGATCTCATTGCTCAATTCACTGATCAAAGATGTAGCGGAATGTTACGAAACTTATGAGCCAACCAAGGCTGGGCGAGCCATTTCAGAATTTGTATCCGAGAACCTGAGCAACTGGTTTGTACGCCTGAGCCGCCGCCGTTATTGGGGAGGTTCGTACGATAAGGATAAAATATCGGCCTATCAGACACTTTATACCTGTTTGAACACTATTGCCAAGCTGTCGGCTCCAATGATGCCATTCTACGCCGATTTGCTCTATACCGACCTGAATAAGATCACGAACAAAGAGAAGGATCAAAGTGTTCACCTGGCTGATTTCCCAATAGCTGATGAATCCCTTATTGATCCTGATCTGGAAGAAAGAATGGCTATTGCACAAAAAGCTTCTTCGATGATATTGAGTTTACGCCGCAAGGAAAAACTGAAGGTGCGTCAGCCATTGGCCAAAATAATGATTCCTGTATTGAACAAGGAGTTTCAGGATAAACTGGAGGCTGTAAAAAGTATCATTCTTTCTGAAGTAAATGTGAAAGAGGTTGAATATCTGACCGATGCAACAGGCATCATCAGTAAAAAGATCAAAGCAAACTTTAAAACACTGGGGCCCAAATATGGTAAACAGATGAAACTGATTGCCGGAGAAATTGCCAGTTTCACCCAGGAAAATATTGCAAACCTCGAACGCTCTGGAAGCTATGATTTGACGATCAATGGTGAAACCATAAAATTAAGCCTTGAGGATGTTGAAATACAGACTGAAGATGTACCCGGATGGTTGGTTGCAAGTGAAGGCGGTTTGACCATTGCGCTCGATATAAATCTGACAGAAGAGCTCAAACAGGAAGGAATTGCACGTGAGTTCATCAATAAAATTCAAAACATACGGAAAGAAAGTGATTTTGAAGTTACTGACCGTATTGTATTGAAAATACAGAAAAATGAAAAGTTCAATCTGGCTTTGGAGAACTTCCGCGATTATATAAGCAATCAAACTCTTGCCAATGAATTGGTTATGGTTGACTATATCAATCAATCCTCTTCGCACACAGTTGAAATTGACACCGATCTGGAAGCGGTAATTATGGTCGAAAAATATTCCTAAAGTAGAATATTTAATTACAATTGGAAATTATATACGTAAATTACAAATATATTCATACTTTTAGGATATGAGAAGTGCATTGATTACTTTTGCAGTCCTCAAAATTAAAGATTAAGCCATGAGTGAGAAAAATAGATATTCTGATGATGAGTTACTGGAATTTAAAATGATAATTCTTGATAAACTCGAAAAAGCTCAAAAAGACTTTGTCATGTACAAAAGTTCTATTACGCAGAGCGATGGAAATGATACACAGGACACGTCACCTACTTTCAAGGTATTGGAAGAAGGCGCAGCAACATTGTCAAAAGAGGAAGCGGGCAAACTGGCACAACGTCAGCAAAAGTTTATTCAGTATTTGCAGGCTGCCCTGGTACGTATTGAGAACAAGACGTATGGAATTTGCCGCGAAACGGGTAAGCTTATTTCCAAGGAACGGTTGCGTGCCGTGCCTCATGCTACCCTGAGCATTGACGCCAAAAACAATCAAAAGTAAAATTGTTTAAAAAGACTATAAAATGATTGGAGGAGCGATACTTCCGATCATTTTTTTATAACTGTTACCAATGTCAAAATTACAAAAGTCAGCGCTCATTGTTACTTTGGTCTTGCTAGTCGATCAAATCCTCAAGTTATGGATCAAAACGCACATGGCTATTGGCGATGAATTTTACGTGATCGGCAAATGGTGCATTATCCATTTTGTAGAAAACAATGGAATGGCCTTTGGCTTCGAGTTTGGGGGCGAATATGGAAAGATTTTCCTGAGCCTGTTCCGCGTAGTCGCCGTATTTGGAATCGGCTATTACATCCTCAAATTGGTCAAAAAAGACATTCCCATGGGTTTCATTGCCTGTGCTTCACTCATATTTGCAGGAGCCATCGGCAACATTATCGACAGCGCATTTTACGGACTCATCTTTAGTGACAGCTACGGTCAGGTAGCCAGTTTATTCCCTCCCGGAGGCGGATACGCCACCTTTTTACATGGTCGGGTAGTGGACATGTTCTATTTCCCCATGTTCTCAGGTATTTATCCCAATTGGTTACCATTTTTTGGAGGCAGCGATTTCCAGTTTTTCCGTCCGGTATTCAATGTGGCCGATTCTTCAATTTCAATAGGTATTTTTGCCATCATACTCTTCTACCGCAGGGAGTTCAGCGAGTTAACCTCCAAGGAAGGTGAACATTCAACTGAGGAAATAACTCTTACAGAAGAGCCGGAAATCACCACTGAAAAGGAATTCAAAGAAACGAGCCATATGTAAAACATGCTCTCAAAGCAGAATAATGATAGGCGAGTTCCATGTGGCAAAAAAAAACAATTATAAACACATGAAATTTAATCATTTTACTTGTGATTATCCACTTAATTCTGTAAACTTGCACTCCGAAAAAAACGTTCTCTAAGTATTGAATTTCCAACCTGAATAATCAAATCATCCTCACGATATTTCAGGGCCTATAGCTCAGTTGGTTAGAGCACCTGACTCATAATCAGGTGGTCCCTGGTTCAAGCCCAGGTGGGCCCACTTCAAAATCAAACACTTACACGTTAATATGTGTAGGTGTTTTTTTGTTTCTGGAAGGTGTATCATGTAAATGAAATCTATACAACTACTTCCTGCGTAGGGAGTAATTCTGTACATTTGTAAAAAATAAATACGATGAAACGAGTAGTGAACATGAAGATAAAGCTCGATTTGATACAAGATTATCAAAAGAAAAGAAATTAATTATTGAAAAAGCTGCCAGGTTAGGTGGTTATCGAAACCTTTCAGATTTTGTTATATCAACAGTTTATGAAAAAGCACAACTGATCATTTAACAATCTGAAACTTTTCTGGCATTCCAAAGAGACGTAGAGATTTTCTTTAATGCTTTGATAAATCCTCCTATGCCAAATGAAGCCTTAATGTCTGCAGTTAAGCAATATAAGGAAATGCGTTCCAGATAAGGGGTGGCTCTTGTTCTGTCAATGAATAACTCGATTTTGATCTAAGTCTTAATTACGGAATTACGGAATTACGGAGATTCATATTTTAGAATCTCACGCAATTTTATTTGTCAGTATAATTTCCAAAACCCCCTTACTTTAATTATTATTGCAGTATTTCAATTATTTAAATAGGGTCTGCTGAAAAACTCATCCCGAGCACTCGGGACTGTATTATAAGAAGATATCAACCTGCAAATTAAAACAAGTGCAAGGAAATTTGAATTGACGATTCAAAATCCTTGTACTTGTTTATTTTTAGAATCAATTAATTGGGTATTTTTTGCAGATTCAAAAATAAAACAACCACACACATGCTGGTTGCAGGTTGCACCCTTGTAATATTCTAAGCAGCTGTCACTTGAATCATTTTAGGGTACAA
>Ga0209123_1002756_pt1 | contig 14216 bp, 15 predicted proteins | sample BarGraIncu00431A_FD_184500 | JGI IMG/M metagenome (GOLD analysis project Ga0209123, IMG submission 184500) | Arctic peat soil microbial communities from Barrow, Alaska, USA - Barrow Graham LP Incubations 004-31A (SPAdes) (version 2) | ecosystem: Environmental > Terrestrial > Soil > Wetlands >...
TGAAAAATGATTATAACTAATTGTAACGTTTTGTAGCAAAATAATTGCATAATTATGATTAAATGTGATACAAAAAACAAAAGGAAGTGAAAACTATGATAGGTTTCAAAAATGTTTTACCGGTAAGCGATTTAAGAAGCAAATGAAACTATAGAATTGAAAAATATATTTTATCAGAAACAAGATTTTGTTAAACGTTTAATATATTTAAAATAAATTATAATAGGTTAAATACATAAATTATTAATATAAAACGGGTTGCTAAATTAATAGCCTTTTTTGTATGTAAAATATAAGTCACCACCACCAATAATTGCACAATTTCTATTTTAGTATAAGTATATTAAGTTAAAGGCATTATAATATAGAATACTAAATTAAGGAGAGTGATTTTTGTGAGTCAAAATAAAACTATAGCTGAAAACAATCAAAATATTATACCTAATGGTGAAAATAGTCTGAGCCAAAATATGACCATAAAACAAAAGGAACAGAGCCTTGTTGATAACAGTATAAATAGTAAAAATGCTAAAAATGGATATAAGGCTAATGGGAATGCGGGAGTGCAAGCTGCTGAGCAAGGAACTAGAAATAAAAACTAGATAAATTAGATAATGGCCATTCTCTTAATGAGAATGGCTATTTTTAAGTTTTTTATATTATAATAGCTTAAATTTATGAAATGAATATAATACAATATAACAATTTTTAAAAGAGGTATATTGTGAAAAAAATAGAGGATTATTCTCCTTATGAATTAGTTTCACTGGCAACAACACTGGGAATTATTATTGCTAAAAAAAATAACCTTGGTCAACAAAATGTAATCGGTAATTTTTTGCAACAAGTTGGACAGCATATTTTAACAATTGCAGCGCAGGCTACAATTATCCAAGCACAGCAGGTGGAACAATCCGTGGTAGGTGTTAGTAATGACTTACAAAAACAGATAGATGAACTTAAAAAATATGTTGGAAAATTGGAAGACAATATGAACATATAATGATTTTTTTATATACACGTTATAAATGAATTGAATATAATACAGTATAATAATCTTTAAAAGAGGTATATATGAAAAAGATAGATGATTACACACCTTACGAATTGACCACACTGGCAGCAATAATAGGGGCTGCAATTGCTGCTAAACTTAATGTTGATCAACAGAATTCAGTTGGTAATTTTATAATAGATATAGGGGCTAGTATTTCGACAATTGCGGCGCAAGCTGACTATTTAGAAAATCAGAGTGAAAATGGAGAAGCTAATAAAAGCACATAAGACATTGAAAGTCCTATGTGCTTTTGCCTCAGATTAAATTAATGTTCCTTTTAATACTTCTTCAAGTGTTTTTGATTCCTCAATAGCTGTTATTAGGGAAGCTGAGGATTTGTTGTCTCCTATTATTATTCCACCAACTAATATATTTTCATTGAAGAATAATTTTTTGTACATTTTGTTTTCATCATCTCGCGAGCTGATAGCTTTAAACTTATCTTTAGATGTTTCACCCACAGATAATAGTTCAACGCCCATAGCATTAAATGAAATGACTCCTAGTGCATGTACGTAGGCTTTATTATCTCCTACTGCATTTGTACCTGCTATTTTACCCATGTCTACAGCAGCTGGCCAGTTACCATATACGGTGCCCTCAAATTCTGCAATGTCACCGCAGGCGTAAATGCTATCTACATTAGTTTCCATATAATCATTAACTAGAATTCCTCTGTTAGTATTTATATTAGTTTTATCTGCTATGGATTTATTCGGTGCGATGCCTGTTGAGAATATGACTAAGCTAGCATCTATAATTTTTCCACTCCGCAAGCTAACTGAAGAAACATTTTTCTCGCCGTTTATAACTGTTACGCAGTCCCCAAGGAGAACTTCAATATCCTGAGCCTGAACTGCAGCTTTAAGTATAAGGCTACCTTCATTGTCTAATTGCTTGCCAAGAAGTGAATCACTAAATTCAACTACGCTAACATTAATACCTGCTTTTTTTATTTCATATGCTGCTTCAAGTCCTAAAAGTCCGCCGCCTACAATTACTACACTTTTAGCGGTTTTCATATTGGCTTTAATGTTTTCTAAATCTTTAAGATCTCTTAAAGTAAATACTCCTTGTTTATCTAACCCATCTGTAGGAATCATACGGTTTTGACTTCCATTTGCTATAATTAATTTATCATAACCAATAGTTTTACCGCCTTCAAGTAATACCTGCTTTTTATCAGGGTTTAGGCCTTGAACATATACGCCTAAAGTAAGAGTTATATTGTTTTGGGTGTACCATTCATTTTTAGATAAATAAAAATCATCATCTTTAAGATCTTCACTTAAACCATCAGATATAGAAGGTCTGTAATAGGTTAATTGTGATTCGTTAGATATTATTTCTATTTCACATTGCTTGTTTCTTTTTCTTATGGCATCAGCAGCATAGTATCCAGCGGCGCCATTACCGATAATTACAAATTTCTCTTTTTTATCAGAACTAAATGTAATTACTTCTTCTGATACTTCAATAAATTGATCGGCACTTGCACCACAAGCTGGACATATTTCAGGTGGTCTTGCTCCATCAAATTCTTCTCCACAAACTACACATTTCCATCTCTTCTCGGTTGATGGTTTAGAAGGAGCGCTTCTTTTCTTAATTTTTTCTGCTATTTTTAATGCAAAACTTTCACCAAAATTATAGGCAAAGTTTAAATCTTTCTCATTAGGTTTAAAATTAAAGGTCATTGAAGGATATAAATCAAGATTAATTTGTTTTAATCTATCCTCTATATTTGGAACACCTTCACCACTCCAACCATAAGAACCAAATGCAGAAGCTACTTTTCCACCGTGAACTATTGGGTTAAGATTTATTAATATATCCCATATTGGTTTTAGAGCGTCTCCATTTATGGTAGGGGAACCAAAAATCATTCCGCAAGATCTATCTATGCTAGCTAAAATATCATTCATGTTATGTAAAATAACATCATACATATTAACTTTAAAATTAGAAGTTGCTTTTATTCCTTCTTCTATTTTTTTAGCTACGGCCTCGGTATAACCATAAGCTGAAACGTAACATAAGGTGATTTCAGGATTTGCGGATTCTTTTTCAGGAAGGCTCCATTCTTTGTATAGATTCACTACTTTCCAAGGATCTTCTCTTAAAACAGGTCCGTGACCTGGGCATATCATGTCTATTTGAAGGTCCTTGATTTTATCTATAGCTTTTAATACATATGGTTTAAAGGGTCCCATGATAGCGTCAAAATAATATTTTAAGGCTTCCGAGTAATTTTCCTGGTTTTCGTTTAAATCATTATAAATCGCGTCGCTTGAGTAATGACTTCCAAAGGAATCGCAAGTTATAAGTAATTTATCCTCCTCAACATAGGTATATATTGAATCTGGCCAGTGAAGAAAAGGTGCATCTATAAATGATAAAGTTTTGTTGCCAAGACTTATTTTATCTCCATCACCTACGATTATATATTCAAAATCTCTATTTGCGATTTCTTTAAGGAAATCTATGGCAGCGCGCGATCCTACTATTTTAGCGTTCTTAGCGATTTCTAAAAGCTTTGCGATTGAACCTGCATGGTCTGGTTCTGTATGATCTACTACTATGTAGTCAATGTTTTCTATGTTAATGTCTAAAGATTTTAATCTTTCCAGATATTCATCAAAAAATTTTACTTTTACGGTTTCAAATATTGCAGTTTTTTCGCTACCGCGAACTACGTAAGAGTTGTAAGAGGTACCAAAGGGAGTATACATGATTATATCAAATATTCTAAGTTTAGGGTCTAGTGCACCTACCCAGTAGATGTCCTTTTTAATTTCTAATGCTTTCATTTATAACACTCCTTTAACAACTATTTAAAAATAATAATTATTGATTAAATTATAGTATAACAACATTGATAATGCAATAACAATCCATTATATAAGATAATTGTGTTTTACAGTAAATGTTTTTTATGCTATAGTTTTAATATTATTTAAAAACACTACAATGTAGTACTTGTAATGTTTTTTTAAAAATAAATACATAAGAAAATGAAGAAACAAGGAGAATTTATATGAATTGGTTAACAGTAATATTCCTGTCGGCAGTGCCACTTATTGAGCAAAAAGGAGCTATACCGCTTGGATTATATAAGTATGATATTAATCCATTGACTGTATTTCTATTAAGTTTCATTGGAAGTTTGTTGCCTGTACCTTTTGTGTTGATATTTTTTAATAAAATATTTGCATGGTTAGGTAAATCTAAGTATTTTGGTAGCGTATATAATTTAATAGACAGAAAAATAAGCAAGAACAAATCTAAATTTGAAAAGTTTGAAGAAATAGCGCTTATAACATTTATAGCAATTCCGCTTCCGACAACTGGTGTTTGGACAGGGACTGCAATAGCTGCTTTTTTAAAGCTTGATTTTAAAAGATCTGTTATGTGCGCAGTTGTAGGGTCTTTTTTATGTGGACTTATTATTACCGGCGTAGCTGTTGCTTTTCCTGCTTTTTTAAAAATCATATAATAACATTCTGGAATGAATAATCTCTTACCTATAATGGTAGGGGATTATTTATTTTCACTAGTATAGTTTGAATTTTTTGAGCCACACTAAATATAAAGATTGAAAATTTTAAGCATTCGATTAAAGCGCAAGGGAGATATGAGTATGAGTGATATAGATGGGAACAATAAAAATTATTTAAATAAGTCTTATAAAAGCTTTTCAGAACTTGTTTATGTCGCCAGTGCAAAAGAACTTGAAGTTTTTATTATAAAAGGGGAATTTACTAGTTATTTTAATTATAGGATGAAAAAAATTGTATCAGAGATTAATGAAGAAAAAAGTGATATTTTAGATGCCGGTGTATTTTTCAATACCAAGGGTGAGATAACCCTTATAGATGCTGAGATAGTTGGGAAATTTATTGAGGATAATTATAGCCTTAAAATGCTTGAGTATTACAAAAACACATCCTTAAATAAAATTATTAGAGGAATAGTTAATGGAAGTGAAAAATCAAAAGGAGATTTTATTTTAATATCATACTCAATATTATATGATACCCTTAATGAATTATATAAAACAATTAGTTGTAAAAAAACTAGTATGGTCATTTATAGGAACCGTTATGCTTTAGAGGATTATCAAAAGGATGATTGTACTATGATTATTGCAGTACAAATAATACTGGAAGATTTATGCAAATATATTGGAGTTAATAGACACAAAATGGTAAAACAGATAAGGTCTAAAATTTACAAATAGATGAATAGAATTAAAAAGGAAAGAGAATATTAGAGAAAATTCATATTTGTAATAACAAATATTTACATAATCCTTCTGTTTTATGTGATGTAAAGGAAATCATCAATGAAAATTACGATTTTTCTAAAAAGTATTCAATTTTTTTTAAAAAACTTTTAGTTATATTTATTTCAATTTCGACAAAATAATCTACTACTTAGATACTAGTATCTCTTGGCTTACTTTGTTAATTATAAGATTATGGGTGTAATGGGTTTAAGATGTCATTTTAAAGAGATAATACCTTTGAGACGGGAATCATAAAATGACAGATTTCTCTGAAACACAATGTTAATATATTTTTAATAACAAAGTATAGGGGGAAACGCATATGATAGTTATAGAAAACTTAAATAAAAAAATTGCAGACGGGGATGTAACGCATAATTATTTTTATAGACTAGTAAAAAGCCAAATTTCTGTTTCGATGTATGATGAATTTACTAAAGTACAAGCCTATGGTATTGAAATAGAAAGACAAGATGTGGTAAGCGGCAGTGTTGTAAGTATTCAAAGAGATTGCGTGGAAACTATAAGCCCACAAAGACATAAAGTTAAAAATCTTTTGAAAATGGTATACGACAACACAGTTTCACCTATTCACATGATTGATATATTGGGTGAATATATTGATGACTACACTAGCGATTTTGATGAGATGTTAAAAGACATAGCTACTTGTTAATATTTCGAAGAAGACTAACTTATTGAGGAGACGTTTTCTCCAAGCGAGAATATTTCTTCTCTTTTTTTTGTACACTGGAAATTTATAAGGCTTTTATTTCTATTATATTATTGTATTATTGTTATAGATGTGTAATGATGAAGTTAAAATTTGTTTTATTAAATCATGTTAACAATGATATTAATCTTTGCAAACATAGATATTAATTTTTGCAAACATATATTAACAGTGGGAGTGATATTTATGATTTTTGGTGTAGGTATTGATATAGTTGAAATACCTCGTATAAAAAAAGCTATGGAAAGCAATAGTAAATTTTTAGAGAAAATTTTTACAAGTACTGAACTAGAATATCTTAAGAGTAGAAATTTAAGGGCTGAATATGTAGCCGGAAGATTTGCGGCTAAAGAAGCTGTAGCAAAAGCATTAGGGACAGGGTTTAGAGGGTTCGATTTTAGGGATATTGAAATTGACAGGACAACTCTTGGAAAACCAATAGTAATTTTAAAAGGAAAAGCAAAGTTAATTGCTAAAAAAGAAGGCGAATATAATATTCATCTTAGTATTTCTCATGGTCAAGATAGCGCGGTGGCTTATGCTATATTAGATGTTGAGAAGAAAACTTACGATAAGTGTGCGGGAGAGCTCTCGCATCATGAACCAGTGTAATTATTTATTTTAAGTAAATTCCATCACACACGTAAAGAGAGTGGGTTTTTCGCATAAATCTGTAATAGTATGAAACCATTAGTAATAGTATTAATAGTAGATTGATTTGCCTAGGCATAAACAATCCATAATTGTTTGCATCTCTAGGGAATGCTAGGAGGATAACTATGAAAAAAAAATTACTATTATTACTAAGCTTTTTACTGGTTTTAAGTTCATTGCTACTTACTTCATGTGTTGCGAAACCTAATGATACTAATGACATAACAATGTTTTTGAAAAATATGGATAGCTATACTACGGATATGAATATGGATGTAATCAATTCAAAACAGACAATTAACTATAAAGCAAAACAAGCATATTTGCGGGGAGGTGGATACAAACTAGAACTAAATGAAAACAGAGTGTTTATTTATAAAAACGATAACAAAATTTATGTTAGTGATAAAAACAATGGGACTAAGTATGTACAAAGCAAAGATTTCGATGAGGTCTTTAAACTAAGTTTTATTGGTGAATACATAGGATTATTGTATACTAATGAGGAAATAAAATATGTTACCAAGACTATTAATGATATCGAATACACAGTAATTGATTTATTAATACCAGGAAGCAATAAAAATATTAATAAAGCATTACTTTATGTTAATACTAAAAAGATGATACCAGATAAAATGGTTATCTACGATGTCGATGGTAAAGAGAAAATTAATATAACATATACTAATTTCTTGCCAAACATAAAAATTGAACCTTCGGTGTTTTCAGTTCCATAAGGTGAGATAAAAACATAAACAAATGATAAAAATTACAAACAAATGAGGTGAAGGTTATTTTTAAACATTTAAGGCCTGTATGGGCAGAAATTGATTTAGATAAATTAGCTCATAATATGAGAGAAATCAGGAGAATAGCTAAAAGCGAGAACATCATAGCGGTTGTAAAGGCAGATGCCTATGGACACGGCGCAATTGACGTGGCTCCAGTGCTCCTTGAAAACGGTGCTAATAGACTTGCTGTAGCGATTCAAAGCGAAGCGGTGGAGCTCAGACGCTCGGGCATAGAATGTCCAATAATGATTTTAGGATTTACTCCGCCAAATTTAATAGATAATTTATTGAAATATGATATTGAACAAACTGTATATTCTTTTGAATTCGCAAGAAGATTATCAAAGATGGCTGTAAAGAAAAATAAAATAGCTAAAATCCACATAGCTGTGGATACGGGTATGGGGAGGATAGGTTTCTTGCCAAGCGACGCAAGTTGCGAGGAAGTATATAAGATAAGTAAGTTACCTAATATAATAATAGAAGGGATGTTTTGTCATTTTTCAACGGCAGACGAAAAGGATAAGACATATACTTATGGGCAAGTTAAAAAGTACGATGATTTTTATGAAAAGTTGAAAGCTAAAAATGTGTACATAAAGATAAGGCATATTGCCAATAGTGCAGCTATTATAGATTTACCAGAAACTCATTATGAGGCAGTACGCCCAGGGATAATAATATATGGATATTATCCGTCTGACGAAGTAAATAAGGAAAACATAGATTTATTACCTGTAATGACTTTAAAAACAAATGTAGTACACATAAAAACACTTCCGCCTGGAGAATATGTGAGTTACGGAAGACAATATAAAACAGATAAAGAAACTGTTATAGCAACACTTCCAATTGGATATGCGGATGGATATACAAGGCTTTTATTTCAAAAGGCAAAGGTGATCTTAAAGGGAAAATTTGCTCCGGTGATAGGTAAAATTTGCATGGATCAATGCATGATAGATGTTACTCACATTAAGGGAGTAAAAGTTGGAGATGAGGTTATATTAATTGGAGAAGATGGTAATAATAAATTTACTGCAGAAATGATCGCGGAATTAATAGGTACTATAAGCTACGAAGTAGTTTGCATGATTGGGAAGAGAGTTCCAAGAGTGTACACTAAAGATGGCGTGGTTGTAAAAATAAGAAAATACATATAAAATTCATGTTTTATATGTAAAATAAGACATTAAATGTAAGAACGATTGTTGAAAAAACGCGAAAATACGAATAATTTCTTTGACAGACTGACATAGGTTGAATTATAATATATTTCATACATATTGTTGCTTTACTTAATAGGAGGTATTAAATTTTCTATGTCAACTTCAAAGAAATTAGTAATAAACCTCTCAAAAAAACTTTATATGGAATTTAATAAGGCACTTCAAAAAGATTGTAAAAAAAGAAGTGAATTTATTAGGGTTGCTATAATACTATATAGTGAGGAAAAGAAAAAACTGAATTATATTGATGAAATGAAACAAGGATATTTAGAAATGGCGGAGTTAAATTTAAAAATATCTAATATGGGTTTTGAGACTGATATCAAAGATTTTAAAGAATACGAAGTTAAGCTTTCGGAGAGTGATTTGTCAAATGACAACAATAGTAAAAAGAGGAGATATATTTTATGCTGATTTGAGCCCGGTTGTAGGTTCGGAACAAGGCGGGATTAGGCCAGTAATCATACTTCAAAATGATATTGGTAACAAATACAGTCCTACTATTATAATTGCAGCTATTACTTCTCAGATAAATAAGGCAAAACTCCCTACTCATGTTGAAATTTCTTCAGAAGAGTATGGTCTAAATAAAGATTCTGTAGTTTTGCTTGAACAAATAAGAACTTTAGATAAAAAGAGATTAAAGGAAAAAATTGGTCATATGACTGATGGGGATATGAAAAAGGTAGATAATGCACTTTTAATTAGTGTTGGTCTATAAAATGTATAAGGGCACTTTGCGTTACTAGATAAATAAGGACATTTATGCTCTTACTAAATAGATAAGGGCATGAGTGCCCTTATTTTCATTTGATTTTTAAAAAGTTAATATGTTTTCATAATTTTTGATTTTTTAGGAAATAATAAAAAAAGTGATTAAGTATTAGTGGAAAATCAACAAATTAACTCATATTATATAATATTCATGAAAATTTTATAATAAAATTTATTACAGACCTAATCATTATGTTATACTGTTATTAGTGATTTTACTGAAATAAACTACATAAACATGGTAAGGAGAGTTAAATATGATACAACTTAAGAAGGTAACTAAGATTTATGATAATAATGTAATAGCTTTGTCGAATATTGATATTACTATTGAAAAAGGCGAATTTGTATTTCTTGTAGGCCCTAGTGGAGCAGGAAAATCTACTTTTGTCAAAATACTACTAAAAGAGACAGAAGCAACTACAGGCACGGTTATTATGGATGGAATTGATATAACAACATTGCGTAGAAAAAATGTACCTTATGTTAGAAGGAAAATTGGTGTAGTGTTCCAAGATTTTAGATTAATTGATAGTTTAAACGTTTATGAAAACGTGGCGTTTGCACTACGGGTTACGGAAGCTTCTGCCAAGGATATTAAGAAAAAAGTACCTTACGTATTAAATTTAGTTGGGCTTTCAAAAAAACATATGGCGTTTCCAAATGAGATTTCAGGTGGAGAAAAACAAAGAGTTTCACTTGCTAGAGCTATTGTAAATAATCCCACATTGCTTATAGCAGATGAGCCAACAGGTAACTTAGATCCTGAGACAGCACTCGGTATTATGGATATTTTAAATGACATAAATAAGGCAGGAACTACAATAATCATGGCAACTCATGCAAAAAGCATAGTAGATTCTATGAAAAAGAGAGTAATTGCTATAGAAAAAGGTGTTCTAGTTAGAGATGAGCAGAGAGGAAGATACGGTTATGAAGATTAATACAATTAAATATTATGTTGTGGATGCTTTAAAAAGTTTAAAAAGAAATAGTACGGTTAGTATAGCGTCAGTAGCTACAGTAGCAGCTACTTTGTTCATTTTAGGCGTATTTTTATTAATTGTTTTTAATGTTAATGCAGGAGTTCAAGAATTAGGGGCTAAGCTCGAGGTTAGAATTTTTCTTAAGGATAATGTAACAATAGCGGACACATCAGCTATAGAAGCAGCACTTGGCAAAGTTACTGGAATATCTGATGTCAAATTTGAAGATAAGAATGCAGCATTAGACAATGTAAAGAAACAATTTGGAGAAGGTAGTGAATCCTTAGTACAAGGATTTGAAAAGACAAATCCTTTTCCAAGTGCATATGTTGTAAAAGTCACAAACCCTATAATTGTAGACGATGTAGTTAAGGCAGCCAAGGGACTAAAGGGTGTAGACGAGATTAAGGACGTTAGAGAAGTTGTTGACAAAGTCATAAGCATAACTAACACTCTTAAGATAATAGGAGCTGTACTATTTGTAATTTTAATAAGTGTATCTTTATTTTTGATAGGTAATACGATTAAACTTACAGTATATTCTAGAAAAAAAGAAATAGGTATTATGAAATTTGTTGGAGCTACTGATTGGTTTATAAGATGGCCATTTATTATTGAAGGCATGATTCTTGGAATATCAGGAGCACTTATTTCTACTGGAATACTTTATTATGCATATAGATTGGTTTTCTTAAAGTATACTAGTGCATTACTTGGAATAACATTAATGAATCCTCATTTTATATTAAGTACTCTTTTATGGCAGTTTACACTTGGTGGTTTAGTTATTGGAGCAATAGGAAGCGCTCTTTCAATAAGAAAATTCTTGGTTGTGTAATATTAAATCATTATCTTCGAAGCAATAATTTAACGACTCCGAAGGGGGATTTATAATTCCACTAAAATTTAATTTTTATTGTAGTATGTAACTACTTTCAGAAGGGAATTATTTCCCTTCTGAAATGTCGTTAAATAAATTTTATTTAATATTAGTGTTATAAAATTATTATATTTACATAATAATATATAGAGAATTGCGAAGAGGTGTATAAAATGAGTGATGAAAATAAATTTAAAATCGTAGAGAATGGTAGTGAAAGAGATAAAAAGAAAAAGAAAAAATGGATAGCGATAGTTGTAGTATTAGTTTTGGTTACTAATGCCATGACTTTGTTTGCTACAACCCAGCTTTCTTTAGCATTTCCTAATGGGAAAGTGCTGATTGGGAGAGAAGCTTACGACCAGGTATTAAAATTTCAAAAACTGTTTTTAGTGAGAAATAAATTATATGAGTATTATGACGGCACGATTAGTGATGATGTTTTAGTAGAAGGTGCTATAAAGGGTATGACTGATTCTTTAAAAGATCCTTATACAACTTTTATGAATAAACAAGAGTTTACGGACTTTAATTCTCAAACAGAAGGAGCCTATACTGGTCTTGGGCTGCAAGTAGGAGTTAAAGATGATAATATAGTTGTAATTGCGCCTTTTGATGGTTCACCAGCTAAAGCAGCAGGATTAATTTCTGGAGATGTTATTGAAAAGGTTAATAAAACAGAAGTTACTGGTAAAGAGCTTGAAAAGGCAGTTACAATGATGAAAGGCACAGTAGGTGAAGAGGTTACTTTAACTATTAGCAGATCTGGAAAAGGTATCTTTGATGTGAAAATGAAACGTGCAAAGATAGATTTAGTAACGGTTAAAGGTGAAATGCTTGAAAATAATGTGGGGTATATTCAGCTTACAATGTTTGATGAAAATACTTCTAAGAATTTTGAGAAAAAATTATTAGAATTAAAAAACAAGGGTATGAAAAGTCTAATTGTAGATGTAAGAGGAAATCCTGGTGGTCTTTTAGATCAAGTTGTGGCTCTAACTTCTAACTTTGTAGAAAAAGGAAAGAACATAACTTATACAATAGATAAGAATAAGAAAAAAACAGAATACAAATCTACTGGTGGTATTGCTATAGGAATGCCTTTAACAGTATTAACAGATGGTGGAAGTGCTAGTGCTTCAGAAATTTTTGCGGGTGCTATAAGGGACTATAAAGTTGGGACTTTAGTTGGAGAAAAAACTTTCGGTAAAGGTATTGTTCAAACTATGCTTTACAGAAGTCAAGATGGATTTGATGATGGTACTGCGTTAAAAGTAACTATATCTAAATACTATACTCCAAGTGGTGAGAACATACATCATATTGGAATAAAACCACAAGTTGCAGTTACGTACCCAGCAGCACTTAAAGAAAAAGCATATGATAGAAAAACAGATCCACAGTTTATAAAAGCTTTGGAACTAGCTAAGGATAAAATCAAGTAATAATATAAGGATATTTGTGGAAGACACATTTAAATAAATAACAAGTATCTACCAATAAATTTGGTAGGTGCTTGATTTTTAATGTACTCACTTAGGCAAGGTTACATAGGCTATGTGGAGAATATAATGTGATCGGCATTGATTGTTCTGGGCAGAGCTTGGGGAGGAGGATTTGATCCAATGGAAATTGCAATACATACTTTAAGAGCGGTTGCATATGCAATTGTAGACCCTTCGAATGCTTTTATTCTAATAATGCTAACATTGATTTTTTATAACAAAAACAAGAAAATCGCAGCTATGCAGAAAATGATAATGGGAGAAAGTTTAGATACGTCATTCGAGCTAACTATATCTCAAGTTGTAATAGGAATTTTTGCGGGAGCTATAGCGAGTTTAATATTTACATATTCAGGATTAGTCTTTGATGAAAGTTCAAATATTTATTTATTATTTATGGTGTCATTATTTTTCATGGCATTTAAGCCAAGGTATATTTGTTTTTCATATTCTGGTGCAGTTCTAGGTTTAGCTAGTCTACTATTTAAATTTGCAGCCAGTGTTTTCAATATGCCACAACTGGATATTATAAACATAGATGTTCTAACTTTGATGACATTGGTTGGAATATTGCACATTATAGAGGGAAGTTTAGTAATGATCGATGGTTCAAGAGGAGCTATTCCCGTGTTTACTAACAGAGATAACAAAATTATTGGTGGGTTCTCTTTAAAAAGATATTGGGCATTACCAATTGCTTTACTTATACTTTTAAGTACGACAACAGCAGATACGGTTGTTGGACAGAGTGTAATGATTCCTGAATGGAAGCATTTAATACAAGGAGATATAATAGATAGAATTGTTAAGAATTCAGTTATAGCTACTATTGCTTTGTATGGAGTTATAGGATATGGAAGTATTACATTTACTAAGAGTAAAAAACGCAAGACTCTTACTTCTGGAGCTTTGATAGTTGGATATGGGTTGATTTTAACTGCTATATCACAACTCGCAGTATTTGGGGTAGGGTTTCAATTCTTTATTTTAATATTTGCAGCTGCTCTTCATGAAGTAATGTTAAGATTTGAAAAACATATGGAGTCTACTTCGAAACCTAAGTTTGTTAGTAATGAAGAGGGAATTATGGTGCTTGCAGTAGCTCCAAAGTCTCCCGCTTTCCAGATGGGAATTGAAAGCGGAGATTTAATTCTACTACTTAATGATAAAAAAATAGAGGTTGAAGAAGAAATTTTCAATGTGATTAAAGGAAATTTTAATTTCTTATCTATGAAGATTAAAAAGGCTTCTGGGGAGTTAAAAGACGTTACTTTTGATAATATGGCTAAGAAGAAAAGACTTGGAATTGTAATTGT
>Ga0209123_1002757_pt1 | contig 14212 bp, 13 predicted proteins | sample BarGraIncu00431A_FD_184500 | JGI IMG/M metagenome (GOLD analysis project Ga0209123, IMG submission 184500) | Arctic peat soil microbial communities from Barrow, Alaska, USA - Barrow Graham LP Incubations 004-31A (SPAdes) (version 2) | ecosystem: Environmental > Terrestrial > Soil > Wetlands >...
CTTTTTACTTTCTGCGTTGAAATTAATAATTATTTATGAATGCGCTACAAAATGGGTTATATTTATGGTCAAACTTACAAATAAAATACGATTATTAACTTACGATCTTATCATCCTACTGGCATTAAATATAAAAAATATTTCCATCGATTGCATCGGTGGAAATACGAGATTTAAACACAATCATGAAAAATTGAATAATTGCGAAATAATCGGCCATTCTTTTTATTACATACAACAATTTTTATTACTTATTGTTTAGTTTATCCAGTTCAAGGTTCAAAAGCAAAACATTGATACGATTTTCGCCCAGGATCGAAAACTGAGGACCTTCAGATAATGCCGCAATGGACTCCATAAGCTTCTGCTTCTGGGTGCTGTTTAATTGTCGTGATTTGACAATCCGATCTACTTGCATCAAGGCTGCTTTTGGTGAAATATGAGGATCAAGTCCGCTGGCCGATGCCAAAATCATTTCCTTAGGAATAGACAAAGTATCTGATATTGAATGCTGGGTTGCAAATAAAAGGCGTCGGTCGGCAACCTGTTTCTTTAAAGCTTTGCTGGTTGGTCCAAAATTGGACGCTCCTGAAGGTATAGGGTTGTAACCGATAGCTGAAGGCCGTGACCAAAAATAGATGGTGCTGTCGAATTTCTGTCCGATTAATTCGGAGCCTATTATTTTATCATCCTTCATGATCAAACTCCCATTCGCTTTCGATGGAAAAAAAATTTGTGACACTCCAGTCATGAGAAATGGATAAATAAGCCCTGTCAGGATGGTCATTGCGGCCAAAAATCTTAATGCTATAATTATTTGTGTTTTCATAGTACTCATTTTAATTCATTAACTATTTTATCTTAGATCATATGGGTGAACACAAGAAACATATCGATCAGCTTGATTCCGATAAAAGGAATGATGATACCGCCAATGCCATAGATCAGGATATTCAATGCAAGTACCCTGTTGGCAGAGATTGGCCGATATTTCACGCCCTTCAGTGCCAGTGGTATGAGGGCAACAATAATAAGGGCATTGAATATTACCGCGCTTAAAATAGCGCTTTCAGGAGTATTCAGTTTCATGATATTAAGGGCGCTTAATGGAGCTATTCCAGAAGTTGTTACATACAGCATGGTGGCTATGGCCGGAATAATAGCAAAATACTTTGCCACATCGTTCGCAATACTGAAGGTTGTCAGCGCTCCCCGGGTCATCAACAACTGCTTTCCGGTTTCAACCACCTCAATCAGCTTTGTTGGGTTGCTGTCCAGATCGACCATATTTCCGGCTTCACGGGCAGCCTGGGTACCGGTATTCATGGCTAAACCAACGTCAGCCTGGGCCAGTGCCGGTGCATCATTCGTTCCGTCACCTATCATACCTACAAGATGGCCATTTGCCTGTTCCTCACGAATCCTGCGTAATTTATCTTCGGGTGTGGCTTCTGCCATAAAGTCGTCTACTCCTGCTTCTGCGGCTATTGCCGCAGCAGTTAAAGCATTGTCACCTGTTATCATTACAGTTTTAATACCCATTTTCCGAAGTTCCGCAAAACGTTGTTTAATACCTCCTTTTACAATGTCTTTAAGATGGATTACCCCCAAAACTTCGTTGTTTTCAGCCACAACCAAGGGTGTCGCTCCTTGTCGTGATAACTCTGAAACAATATCTTCAATTTTTTTAGGATAAAACCCATTGTTATTTTGTACAAATGTACGGATTGCCTCCGATGAACCTTTACGTATCTGTTGAAGTTTGCCATCCGCTGTTTTGATATCAACACCACTCATTCGGGTTTGGGCTGAAAAGGGGATAAATACAGCACCTAATTCATGAACTTCACGTGCACGGATATTGAATTTTTCTTTTGCAAGGATAACAATGGATCGCCCCTCAGGTGTTTCGTCTGATAAGGATGAAAGCTGGGCAGCATCGGCAAGTTCCAAAACAGTTACTCCATCGGCAGGTAAAAAATTGGTAGCCATGCGATTGCCTAAAGTGATCGTTCCTGTTTTATCGAGCAATAAAACATCCGTATCTCCGGCTGCTTCTATGGCTTTACCACTGGTTGCGATAACATTCTTACGCAACAAACGGTCCATTCCACTTATGCCAATTGCACTCAGTAATCCTCCAATTGTTGTTGGGATCAGACAGACAAGCAGCGATATCAATACAGGCAGCGTAAGGTTTTGATTCTGAGGCAAACCCGAAGCCGTTAAGCTGTAACTAAAATATGCGGGAATACAGGCAACTACTAACAGGAAAATAATGGTAAGACCTGATAACAGGATGATCAGTGCAATTTCGTTGGGTGTTTTCTGACGCTTTGCACCTTCGACCAATGCGATAATACGATCTAAGAAAGTATTGCCTGGTTCAGATGTTATGGTAATTTTGATTTGATCGCTGATGACTTTAGTGCCCCCTGTAACCGCACACCGGTCGCCACCGCTCTCACGAATCACCGGTGCCGATTCGCCTGTAATGGCCGATTCATCGACACTGGCAATGCCTTCAATCACATCCCCATCGGCAGGAATCACATCCCCTGCATCGCAAATTACGACATCACCCTTTCTCAGTTCATTTGCCAGAACGAGTTCTTCTTTGTTGTTTACCAACTTGCGAGCCTTTGTTTGGGTACGGCTTTTACGCAAACTGTCTGCCTGGGCTTTTCCCCTGCCTTCGGCAATCGCTTCAGCAAAATTGGCAAACAATACGGTAAACCAGAGCCAGATTGTAATCTGAAGGTTAAAGTTAGAAAAATGGCCACCAAGAATATCAGTAAATACAACCACGGTCGTCATCAGCGCGCCAATCCCGACGATAAAAATAACCGGGTTCTTTACCAAAACGGCAGGGTTCAATTTAATAAACGAATCTTTTATGGCCTGCACCGCAATTTCACGGGTAAACAAGCGACTTATATTTTTATTTTCCATAGTATTTATCTTGAAAATATTAGTAGGTAATACCCAGATTCATTAAGAAATGTTCAACAATAGGACCCACTGCCAGAGGCGGGAAGAAAGTTAAACCACCTATAATGAGTATAACGCCGATCAATAGTAAAACAAAAAGCCAATTATCTGTTTTAAAAGTGCCGGATGATTCAGGGGTTATTTTTTTCTTAGCCATACTTCCTGCAATAGCCATTACAGGGACGATAACACCGAAACGGCCAATGATCATGCCAAATCCGAGCATCAGGTTATAGAAAGGGGTGTTTGCATTGAGTCCTGCAAAAGCGCTACCATTATTCCCGGCGGCCGAGCTGAAGGCGTATAGAATTTCTGAAAACCCGTGAGGTCCGGCATTATTGAGGCCCGCAAGCCCTGCAGGCAATATGCAGGCAATAGCCGTGAACACTTTGATGACGATACTTGGAGCTAACATTGCAAGAATGGCCATCTTCATTTCATAAGCTTCAATTTTTTTACCAAGAAACTCAGGAGTCCGGCCAACCATAAGGCCTGCGATAAAAACAGTAATGAAAACAAAGATGATCATCCCGTATAAACCGGAACCGACACCTCCAAATATGATTTCGCCGAGCATCATGTTGAACGTGGAAACCATTCCTGATAAAGGAGATAAACTGTCGTGCATGCAGTTCACTGCGCCACAGGAAGTATTGGTAGTAACTACCGAAAACAGTATACTATTCACTACCCCAAAACGGGTTTCTTTTCCTTCCATGTTGCCTGCAACATTCAATACATTGTTATGGCCATATTCAGACCAAAGAGATATTGAAAGGCCGGCGACAAGCAGTATAAGCATGGTAATGAATATAGCCCAAGCTTGTCGTTTCGACTTTGCATAATGTCCATAAGTAAAAACTAAACTCGCCGAGATGATGATCTCGGCTAACATTTCCAAAAAGTTAGTGAAAGGTGTCGGGCTTTCGAACGGGTGCGCACTATTGGCATTAAAGAAACCACCTCCGTTGGTGCCAAGATGCTTGATGGCAATTTGCGATGCTGCAGGGCCGAGCGGAATAACCTGATGGGCCCCTTGCAATGTGGTGGCTGTTTCATAATGCGAAAAGGTCTGCACAACTCCCTGTCCCGCTAAAATAATGGTAAGAATAATTGCTAATGGTAGTAATACATAGATCACACTTCTGGTCATATCGGTCCAGAAATTACCGAGTTGATCTGTAGTTTTCCGGGTTAAACCCCGAAACAGCGCCAAAGCTACGGCTATACCTGTGGCCGCGCTGACAAAATTCTGTACGGTCAGACCAACCATCTGGACAAAGTAACTTAGCGTATTTTCACCACTATACGACTGCCAATTGGTATTGGTAATGTAACTGGCTGCCGTATTAAATGCAAGATGCCACGACACATTAGGTAAATGTTCTGTGTTCATCGGCAAATAAGCCTGAAATACCTGAATCAGAAATAAAAACACCATGCCAAAAAAATTGAAAAGGAGAACACCAAATAGATAGGTCTTCCAGTTCGTCTCTTCTTCACTTTTGATGCCAGATATCCGGTATACTGATTTTTCAAGCCAGCCAAAAACCGGCTTCAACAAATGGTTCTCACCCATGAAAACCTTTGCCATGTACTTACCTAACAAAGGGGCCAGGACAATCAGCGTAATCATGAAAAGCAAAATTTGAATCACTTCATTCATATTTTTTTCGAATTAAAGTTTAAAGCCAGATAATTTTTCCTGTACAAACGATATCATAAGTCCTGTGAAAAAGACTAACATCATTTCAGGGAAGAATTTTTTAATCATGACGATTGTCTTATTACAATTTGTCCGGTCGTATTAAGGTGTATATCAAATAGCCCAGAATAAAAAGGGCTATGATGCCTCCAATCAAATAACTTACAGTACCGTTTGAAACAACCGCATCTGAAGGAGCAGGTGTTGCTGCAAGAAGGATAAAGGAATTTGTAACTTTAAGTTTCATATTATTTTCTGTTTTGATCATGATATTAAAACAAACAGCAAAGTACTTTCAAATTGCTAAAATTTCAGCCATTGATAAGAATACATCCGGGATTGTCCTGAAACTTCTATTGAAATTTTCATGATAAAATTATCAAATCAATATCCAGCGATTTTAATTTCTTCACCAGTTTATTAAATGTATTAATAGCCAAAATAGATGCAAATAGATTGAAGTGTGGTTTTCCTATACAAATTGTTGTTATTTCTCTTATTTCTGCCACTTCTGCAATTGCTTTCGCAACATTTTTGTTTTCATTTTCTATTATTTCTCCTCCTAATTCAGTTGCAAGTTTGAAGTTGTTGATAAGATGTCGTTGTTTAACCAAGGCAATTTTATCCGGATTCTCTTTGGGTGTTTGAACATACAGGACAAACCATTTGCAATTATAATAACTGGCTAACCTGGCACACTTACGTATGATTGCTTGTGCCGTTTCGTCATTGCTGCTGATACAGGCTAAAAAACGTTCACGTCGCAGAGCAACACTTTTCGGAATCTCTGTTTCAATTTTACGTACAACTTGCGATGCTACTTCTTTAAGAGCAAGTTCACGAAGTTGAAGAATATTTTCAGATTTAAAAAAATTCCTGAGAGCGAGTTCAATTTTTTCTGCTTTATATATCTTGCCTTCTTTCAGGCGGGTGATTAATTCATCCGCTGTCATATCAATATTAACTACTTCGTCTGCCAATCCCAGTACTTTATCCGGAATGCGTTCTTTTACTTCTATTCCGGTAATTTTCTGGATTTCTTCATTCAGGCTTTCTATGTGTTGAATATTTACAGCGCTGATTACACTGATACCCGAATTCAGAATATCCACCACGTCCTGCCAGCGTTTTTCATTTTTGCTCTCAAATATGTTCGCATGAGCAAGTTCATCAACAATAACCACTTCGGGATGAAGTTTAAGAATTGCAGGAACATCCATTTCTTCCAATTCTTTTCCTTTATAAATAATTTTTCTTCTGGGAATGACAGGAAGGTCTTGGATCAGGGCAATGGTATCAGCACGGTCATGCGGCTCGATGTACCCGATTTTAACATCGATACTATTTTTTAACAAGGTATGTGCTTCCTGCAACATGCGGTAGGTTTTACCAACACCGGCGCTCATGCCAATGTATATCTTGAACTTACCACGCTTTGATTTGCGTATGAGTTCAAGAAAATGTTCATCATCTATACTTTTTTTCTCTTCTTCTGACATTAAAATGATATGGACAGCGTTGAACGTACAAAAGTATTTATTTTTACTTCTTAAAATACTTTTTTTATTCCTGTCGCATGAGTATTGATATATATATATAAGTTTAGTCTCAATATCCAAATCTCGCAATGGCGAGAATTAAGATAATAATCACCAGCAAGGTAAGATAAGAATATGGATTTGCAAAATTTATTGTCCAACCAAAAGCCCGAAGTCTTATAGGCGGAAACAATCGCTTGTCCCTTTGTTATAATAAACTATGCATCAAACGGGATAAAATTTATTCTGCAACTTGATCCTTTCATTCTGATACAAGCAATTTTCGTCTTTCCGGTCATCATAAGAATACAGATCAGCTATATGTTTTAGACAAGCTTTTTTTAAGTTTTCCGGTAAAATTTTTTTTACGGGTTCCTGAATGGGTGAATAAATTTCAATAAGAGATGAAACAGAATTGACATAAACATTTTCCATTTCCGATTTTATGTCATTATTTCCATCCCTTAAGAATTTCTCTGCAATAACAAAGCATGATCTCAATTTGTCAATTTTACCTAATTCGGCACATCTTATTGTGTAGCATTTAAAGCAGTTTAAAACCTTAAAAATGTTAACCTTATTCTTTTCCAATTCATTTTTTATTTCCGGTATTTTTTCTGCAAGAACGGTCGGAATTTCTTTTTCAGTAATCATGACTTGTGTTATAAAATAAAAATAAATGACCTCGCCGCAGAGCAACGAGGTATTCACGGGAACTATTCTTATTCGCCGCAAGCGGCGGGGAATTTACCCCAAAAGAGATTAAAATTATTTAATGTTATCCAATGATAAATTAAGTTTTAAAACATTAATTTGTGAAGGGCCAAACATGCGAAGCAATGGTTTTTCAGTTTGTTCGCTTATCAATGCAATAATTTTGTCTTCCGGGATATTTCTCACTTTGGCGATGCGTGGCACTTGTATCATGGCAGCTTTTGGAGAGATATGAGGGTCTAGCCCGCTACCAGATGCAGTAACCATTTCAACAGGTATGTCTGATTTTTTTACAGAAGGATTATGCACCAGGAATGTATCAATTCGCCCCTGTACCTGTGCGAGGTATTCTTTATTGGTTGCTCCCTTATTGCTTCCTCCTGAACCTGCTGCATTGTAACCTACAGCGGAGGGACGTGACCAGAAATATTTATCAGCGGTGAATAACTGCCCGATATTTACATAACCATATTTCGAACCGTCCTTAGAGTTTGAATACTTTATTATTTCACCTTTACCATTGTTGGGAGCTACTATTTGCCCGATTCCCCAAACTAGTAAAGTGTAGGCCCCCGCAAAAACCAGGATGCAAACAAGGGTCAATTTTAGTGCCGGAATGATATGTGATTTCATGTTTATTGATTTTTAGCTGAATACTGAAATTAAAAGGTCAATGAGTTTTATTCCGATAAATGGAGCGATAATGCCACCCAGGCCATAAATGAAAAGGTTTCTGCGAAGCAATGCACTGGCGCCAATGGGTTTGTAAGCAACTCCCTTTAGCGCAAGAGGTATCAGCAAAGGAATAATGATGGCGTTAAATATGATTGCCGAAAGAATAGCGCTTGTTGGTGAATTCAAATGCATAATGTTTAAGGCCTGAAGGGCAGGAATAGAAGTTATAAACAGCGCCGGTACAATAGCAAAATATTTTGCCACATCATTCGCAATGCTGAATGTAGTTAGCGTTCCGCGGGTCATCAACAATTGCTTCCCGATTTCAACGATTTCAATCAGTTTGGTGGGGTCGTTGTCGAGGTCAACCATATTACCAGCTTCTTTTGCTGCAGCAGTTCCGCTGTTCATGGCAACACCTACATCAGCTTGCGCAAGTGCAGGAGCATCATTGGTTCCATCGCCCATCATCGCAACTAATTTTCCACTCTGTTGTTCCTTACGGATGTAGTTCATTTTATCCACCGGTTTTGCTTCGGCAATGAAGTCATCCACACCTGCTTTTTCAGCAATGTATTTTGCCGTGAGCGGATTGTCACCGGTCACCATCACCGTTTTTACGCCCATTTTTCTAAGCCGCTGAAATCTTTCAAAGATGCCAGGCTTGATAATGTCCTGTAATTCGATCACACCGATTATCTTATCGTTTTCAGAAACCACCAATGGGGTTCCACCATTACTTGAGATACTTGTGACACGTTGCTCAATTTCATCTAGGTATAAATTTCCTGCTTTTTCTGCAAGCATTTTAATGGCATCCGAAGCGCCTTTCCTGATCCTGGTGTTTTCAAAATCAACACCTGAACTCCGTGTCTCTGCCGAGAATTTTATGAAAACGGGATTAGCAATATGATAACCCGATGAATCTATGCCTGCTAATTCAATGATAGATTTTCCTTCAGGCGTTTCATCAGCCATTGAACTTAAAATTACACATTTTACAAAATGCTTTTCATCAATACCCTTAGCAGGGTAGAAATTGGTGGCTTTGCGGTTTCCGATGGTGATGGTTCCGGTTTTATCAAGCAGAATGGTGTCGAGGTCACCGGCTGTCTCAACGGCTTTACCCGATTTGGCAATCACATTTGCGCGTAATGCACGATCCATTCCTGCAATGCCTATGGCTGAAAGTAAGCCACCAATTGTGGTTGGAATTAAGCATACAAAAAGTGATACATATGCAGCAATTGTGATGGATGTGTGAGCATAATCAGAGTAAAATTTCAGGGTGACACAAACGATGGTGAAAATGAGGGTGAAACCTGCAAGCAAAATAGTCAAAGCTATTTCATTAGGCGTTTTCTGACGGGAAGCACTTTCAACCAGCTCAATAATTTTATCCAGGAAACTTTCGCCGGGTTTTGACGTAACTATCACTTTGATTTTATCGGATAAAACTTTCGTGCCTCCTGTTACACTTGATTTGTCTCCGCCTGATTCACGGATTACAGGTGCGCTTTCACCGGTGATTGCGGATTCATCAACTGAAGCAATTCCTTCAATGATCTCTCCGTCGGCAGGAATTATATCACCCGTCTCGCAAATGAAAATATCATCCTTCGATAACTGAGAACTGAGAACAGTCACCAGGCTTCCATTGACGAATTTCTTCGCAGGGGTTTCTTGTCTTGTTTTACGAAGAGAATCTGCCTGAGCTTTTCCTCTGGCTTCGGCAATAGCTTCGGCAAAGTTTGCGAAGAGCACTGTAAGCAGAAGAATGATAAATATTGCGAAGTTGTATGCGATAGAACCTTGTGAAGTGCTGCCTGAAATCAACGCGTAAGCGATAACGAACAACATAACGGCTGTCCCTATCTCCACGGTAAACATTACAGGGTTACGGAACATAGTGCGGGGATTCAGCTTAACGAATGACTGCAATAAAGCTTCTTTCACCAATTCTTTTTGGAAGAGTGGAGTTTTTCTTTCTCTTTTAGTCATGATCTTATGATTGATTTTGATGATTAATTATTACATTGAAAAATATTCGGCTATAGGTCCCAGAACCAAAGCAGGAAAATAAGATAACGCAGTTACGATAAAGATCACCGCAAATATCATGACTCCGAAAGTCAATGTATCGGGTTTTAAAGTACCGGCGCTTTCGGGAATGTATTTCTTGTTTGCCAGGATTCCTGCAATTGCAACAGGACCAATAATAGGTAAATAACGGCCAAGTATCAGCACAAAACCTGTTGTAATATTCCAGAAAGGCGTATTGTCTCCCAATCCTTCAAACCCGCTGCCGTTGTTTGCATTGGAGGAAGTATATTCGTACAGCATTTCAGAGAATCCATGAAAGCCGGTATTGTTCAGCCAGGGTAAAGATGGATCTCCGGCAAACAAATGCGCGGCTAATGCAGTTCCTCCTTTTATCAGCAAAGCAGATAACAGGGTAACTATTACGGCGATTTTCATTTCCTTCGCCTCAATTTTTTTCCCGAGAAATTCGGGCGTTCGACCCACCATCAATCCGCTGAGGAATACTGCAATAATTATAAATATAAAGAAGTTTAAAATGCCTACACCGTCTCCGCCATAAAAGGAATTTATCATCATTGCCAGCATTTCATTCATACCGGATAGTGGCATAAAACTATCATGCATTGAGTTTACTGAACCTGTTGAAATAACAGTGGTGACTATGCTCCAGTAAGCGGAAGCAGGTGCGCCAAAACGCACTTCCTTGCCTTCCATAGCTCCGGCATGCATATCCACTCCCATTTGCGCAATTTGAGGATTGCCATGTTGTTCCATAACCATATTGGGAATTGTAAGGCATAGGAATCCAAAGGTCATAACTCCGAAAATCATCCATGCAAGCTTTCTTCTTTTCAAATAAAAGCCCAAAGCAAAAATCAATGCAAGCGGGATAATCAATTGAGCAATGATCTCGATAATGTTGGTGAAATAGTTTGGGTTTTCGAAAGGATGCGCAGAATTTGCACCAAAAAATCCGCCGCCATTGGTTCCCAAATGTTTTATTGGAACAAATGCTGCGACCGGACCTGTTGAAACATGCACTGTGTCGCCTTGTAATGATGTTATGGTATCTTTACCATGAAAAGTCATTGGCATGCCGTTCAACAGAAACAAAATTGCAACCACTATCGAAAGAGGCAATAAAATTCTTGTCAGCGATTTCATGAAGTAGTCATAAAAATTGCCCAGCGTTTTAGTCGTACGTGCCTTTAACGCATTGAAAACAATCGCTGCAGCTGCTAATCCGGTTGCTGCTGACACAAACTGGAGGAACATGAGACTAATTAATTGTGACAAATAAGTCGCGCCGCTCTCTCCTGAATAATGCTGCAAATTACAGTTTACCAGAAAACTGATTGCGGTATTAAATGCCAGGTCTGGAGACATGGATGGGTTTCCATCCGGATTCAATGGCAACCAACCCTGACACATAAAGATGAACATGGCGAATAAAAACCACACAAGGTTAATGGTCAGCAATGCCACCATGCTTTCTTTCCACGTCATTTCTCTTTTGGCATCGATGCCACTGATGCGGAAAAAGAAATTTTCGAGCGGGGCAAAAAAATCAAGCAATGATTTTTCGCCGGCATAAACCTTTGCAATGTACTTTCCTAACGGAATGGCAAGCGCCACCGTAAGACCAAACATAAGGATAACTCCCAATATTTCTGTGTTCATAGTTTAAAATTTTTCTGGTTTAACTAATACATAGCATAGGTAACAGAACATTGCTATACAAAGAATGAATAAGGCTATCATAGCTTCCAAGTTTAAATATTTTCAAAAAAATCGATTGATTTGTAAAAGAGCCAGAAGCAACCAAGACCGGCTGCCAGAAGTACTATGGTTAATACTGTTTCCATTGTTTTATTTTTTTTAATAAATGAGACTTAATCTTTTCAAACGAAGTGCAGAAAAATTAATATCATATTCCTGCCTGCAAGGCAGGGATCCAGAGAACGAAGCGAATCGAGACCTAAAGGGTAAATTCGCCGGGACTTTCCCTGGAATCAGGATCCTGGGCTTGCCCTTAAAAGGCCTAACTATCGTTAATAAAGTTGTAGCGTGCATGACAAATCAGTTTTTAAGAATGTTGTAAACATACAGTTTAAAATATAAGGGTTTTATAAGGATTACCGGTGAGATATAAAGATTTTATAAAGATTTAAGCAAATGTGTACTGATCTTTAAAAAGCAATGGCTAATGATGACGTTACAAAATAATTCTGACTATTGGCCTGATTATTTAATAAGAATATTTTGTCTTTGCTACTAAGTCCTCTTCCTTCAATTCGCCACATTGCATTTTCACTAATCTTGTAATCAAGATTTAATGAATAACCGAAAGTTTGAAATCCGTTGGGAATGCCTGTGGCAATGATAATTCCATTTTTGTCATTATAATATTCTCCTCGTACAGCAACCGCCAGCTTATTGCAACATTGATACCGAAGAATCATTACAGGGCTATACAATATGTTATATACACTACTGCCCTTGCTTTTTTGTTCCATGCAATAATCAAAACCAAGTGTGATTCCGAATTTATCATTTGGATGAAGCAAGGCGTAGAAATTATGGTAGTAGCGCATTTGAGCAACAGAATCCGGTTTATCATTCCCGATAAATGTGCTATAGTTAAAGGTAACTTTGCCGTTTGGAGTAAATGTAATTTGTGTTCCGAGAGCAGGGGTGTTGTTTCCATTGACCCGTGCAATCCTTTGCCAGCCATTTACAACTAATCCTGAGAGAAACCATTTGCTGTTGTCGGAAGTGTAACCGATTTTAATTCCGCTTTCCCAACTTGGTGTGTTGTCGCCAATAATGCAGCGTGTAAGTGCATCGCAACTTTTTCCAACCGGGCTTTCAAATCCAATATGGGATGGAAATACTCCTGCATCTAACCAGAAATTTTTATTTTTGGACAATTTCACTCCAATATTTGCCTGCCATAAATTTTTGAGTAAGGGTTGTTCTGCAGATGAATTATACTGAGCCCAAGTTCCCTCCATCAATCCGAAATTTGCACGGACATTTTTTGCAGTATAACTCGCATTGATGAATCCAAGATTCAGATTCGCTTCATTATGCCTGTTGAAATTGTAAAAGAAAGATGGTCGCTCGTGATTACCGGGATTACCGAAATCATAACTGTAATACACTTCAGCGTAACCTGAGAATGTAAGCGAAGATTTAATGCTGTCTGCTTGAGCAAATGATGCTAATGTTATCAGTGAAAACATTGCAATAAATAAATTTTTCATAGTATTTTATTAATAATTATTTAATTGAATAATATTGATCATTTTCATTTCCACACCTTTTAATTTTTTCGTTTTTATTCTTGTGAATATCTTCATAATATTTGTCCAACTTAAAAAGATGACCGATAGTTTGTCCAAGTATAAAGATAAGTATTAAACCGCCAAAAAGTTTTAATATAAGTAAAACATCAGTCATTTTTATAAAATTTTCTACGATACAAATTTGCGTTAAATTCTATAAGTGTTTTATAAAGATGTGAGGAACAGGTATAAAGATTTTATAAAGAAGGATTGCACAGTATTCAGTGTTCAGTGTTCAGTATTCAGTTAGGATCATTTCAAATATATGTGAGGAAGAGTTGATTCAAACCAAACCTACTGATAAATATTGAAAGAAACCCTAATTTATTCCCAAACATCAGTAACGTAAGTTCGATCTATGCCTAAATAAATCAAGCACATTCAAATAAAATATTTTAATCACAAACAAAACCATCACTTCCGACAATCCGACAGTTGCAAATCTTTTCAAATTAAAGTTGAGTACACTCCGAAAAGACTATCATCCACAATGCCAATATGATACTTGGGAACAGAAAATATTGATAATCTATTGTATATTTTATTTGAGTCTCCGAAACTGCTATATAACTATATGGTAAAATTGATTTTTGTGAGAGAGTTCACAGTTTAATTTCTTGCTTATCCCTAATATTAAAGGAATAAAAAACATTGAAACAATCGAGTGTAAGGTCTGACTGTCAAGGCTTAATGGATATGACTAAAAGGATATTCACACTTAATATGGAGTTGGCAGAGCTATCTTTAAATTTTAAAAGGAATTGATTTTTATTGAGAGACAGGGTCATAAAAGTTATTTCAACCTTAAAAACTAAAAATACTCAAGTGTCGGATTGTCGGATTGTCGGAAATATTATTTCTTCTCTCTTCGAGTCTTTTATTTATTATCCTTTCATTCATTGAGAGAATCACTTCTTATTTGAAGTTAAAGTAGTAAGCTCATCTTTTATTAACGGCTTCTTCTGCTTCTTCTGCATTTTAATTCTACTTTAACACATTTAAGTTTTTGAATAAGAGTAGTTTATATCTCGCTGCCGAATTAGGTGTCGTTTAAACATTTTGTCTATTAACCGTTCTTCAGTCATTTGTTTATAAAGTTTAAATACAAACATTTCCTTTATGTCTCTTGCTGAAAGTAACGGTAAATCATCAAAACAAATTAGTTTTTCTTTCAGGATAAACGAAGAGACTATAAAGTT
>Ga0209123_1002759_pt1 | contig 14209 bp, 8 predicted proteins | sample BarGraIncu00431A_FD_184500 | JGI IMG/M metagenome (GOLD analysis project Ga0209123, IMG submission 184500) | Arctic peat soil microbial communities from Barrow, Alaska, USA - Barrow Graham LP Incubations 004-31A (SPAdes) (version 2) | ecosystem: Environmental > Terrestrial > Soil > Wetlands >...
CGATAAGCTTGAGCATAAATCGTCTCCTTAGTTTTTTGTGTCAGAACATATAAACTATCAGGGAGACGACAATAATTCAAGCTTATTTTTATTTGGTTAAATTTGGGCAGAACTTGGAACTCTCAAGTATCTATTACAGATATCGTTTATTGTTTTAAATTTTTTAACTTCAAAATCATTTTCGGTTAAATAAACCGCAACCCAACCACCCCTACAACCGTCGATACCTACACAACAATATCCTTTTTGAACCCCAGTTAATCTGTTAAAAGCAGCGGCAAACTCTTTTTCCACGCTGGTAAAATCCCGCTGGCTGAAGTCATGTTGAGTTACCAATACAGGTGGAGGGTCAAACATACGGAAATCCATCAATGCTTCAAACTCATAGTGAAGCAAAGTGTCGTCAACATCCTCTATCCACTTCTGTTCTTCAGCCGATAAATCACCAAGTCCAAATCTGTCATAGATAACACTCTGCAATTTTTCTTCAATAGCAAAATACTCTGGCAGGTTACGCTTAACTGGCCTTGTTAAATCCGATATATAGCTTTCACTGGCATCATGCAAAAGGCAACCGAGTTGGACCCTTTCGGAATACCCTCTGCTTTTGGCCTCCTTATAGCAATGAACTGAGTGCTGCGCAACAGAGTAAAAATGACTACAATGCCCGTTGGCCCTAGTCATCAGCGATAACGAGTGGGCAATATCCTCTATTTTAATGTCTTCTTTTACCGGCTCCAGTGGAAAGAACTTGATTTTTGAGTACGTGAGTATGTAATCGGACACATCTATACCTCACTTTTACAGTTTGATTCCAATCAAATTTCACCTAAAAATTTTCACAAAATAGGTACGAGTACGGGGACCGTCAAATTCACAAAAGTAAATACCTTGCCAGCGACCTAGGAGCAATTTCCCGTTATGAACAATGACTGTTTGTGATGCTCCTACCGTGCTCGCTTTCAAGTGGGCGGCAGAATTGCCCTCAAAGTGCTGGTCCTCAAGCATATCCCATGGGTAAATTTCATCAAGCCTTCGAAGGAAATCTATTTGTACATCAGGGTCCGCATTTTCATTGATTGTTATCTCTGCCGTAGTATGCGGAGAATAGACTACGACAAGCCCTTCGTGAACATTTTCCAGAAGGGCTTGAACTTGCGCGTTTATGTCGATCATTTCGTTCCGTCTCTTAGTCTGCAAATGTATCTCATGAATCATGTCTGTTCCCTGCCTTACTACAGACTCAACCCACCCAAAAAATTACTTACCTGCCACAGTCCTTCTTTACCAAGCCGGTACACCCTTCCCTGATCAGGGAATGATCTGGGCAACCATTCTCGGATGTCATACGATGCTTTGTTATATCTGCAATCAGATTGATTCTTAATGAGTTACTATAATTCGTTCAATCCTACTCCATTAGACCCCGATAGAATATTTGCATTTAATTATTCGTCCGTTTCGGAATTGTCAACATCAGTTTCCTCTTCATATGATGTCAATGTATCCCTGGATAGTTGTTCCCGAATCTCTAATAACTGCGGATCATTTGGGTCAATCTTTAACGCTCTATTTAAATACCATTGTGCATCTGTTTTTACATTGAGTCTTAATAGTTGACGAATCAAGTCTTGATATATAAAAAGGTCGTATGGTCTATAATGGAGAGCAGAACGATAGTAACCTACTCCCAATGCCACATCCGGGTTTTTTCTTTTAAGAATAATTCTACCCATTGAAGAAAGCACACTGGGTTGCGTTGGTGCCATGTCATATGCCATGTTAATATACGATTCGGCTTCATCAAAAGCATACCATATTATTGCACTACCAAAGGACTGATAAATCCACCAGCCATCTGGTTTAAGTTGAGTGGACTTAGAAAAATGCTGTCTCGCTTTTACTAAATCTGGAATTTCCATTTTACAATAACAAAGTGCTAATCTGTAATGAGCATCCCAATCCTCTTCATCAAAACCAATTAGTACTTCAAAGTAACTTTTAGCGACGGTATAGTTTCTAAGTTTGTAGGCTAGTATTCCACCAGGCCTAATTTCTTCCTTAAAAACTTTCAGGTATTCATTAACTTGGAGTTCTGTACCCGCCTGTGCTGAATGATAAATTAAATCAGCAAGAATCTGGGGTTTTGTTATGAACCCTTGTCTTTCTATAACGAGTTTTATGTAATTAGCGATTTCGTTATGGTAAAGTGTTAATGAGCTAAATATCTTTTGAACGTAGTAATCCCTTACAAGCGGATGTAGTGTAAGTTTATTATCGGACTTATGCAGTAGGAATAATGATTGCAATGAATCAATAATTTCATAAGCTTCTGAACCATAAGTATATTCAATAAAATCAACTGGTGCTGGGTTAATAAAAAGGGCTAAGTAACACATTACATCAGTCTGTTTCTTATTAAGTTCGTTCTTTTGAAGAAGTGACTTTAAAATTCTGTCGCGAAAACGCGCTTTAAGTTTTACGTCATATACTATTTCTTCAAAGGTGTAATCTCGATTAAGTGTTGAGCATATTATGGCTGCTAATGGATGACCAGCTATCATTTCGATTAATTCTTTTGGAATCTTCGGAGTTTCCACAGTCTTAATTATATTAAGTGACCTGAGACAATTTTCTATGATTCGATTAATATACCTATCTCCTAACGGACCCATTGTGTGAAAATAACACAATTCGTTAAATTTAGATGAAATTTGTAGCTTAGAATCAGTTATGAAGATTATTCTTAAATTACTAGTTTCTTTAAGAAGTCTGTAAATAAATTGCCCTATACTTTGTTCATTAAAGTCTCCATTCCGCGCTATGAGAAATTGGGCCTGTTCTATAACAACAAACTGTTTGCTACGCATAATTTCTTCAATAATGAACTCTTGAGTCTTATTATCTTCTCTTAAAAGAATTTTAGGATCAAATTCAAAGCTTATTTTTTCACTAAGCATTATTATAAACCTTTCGAAACTCATTCCCTTTGTAGCAGTAATTTCTAAAGGATTGATATTTCTATACTTGCTCTTAAAAAGTTGCTCTATAAATGCTGTTTTACCTATTCCCTTAAACCCTTCAAGGTAAAAGATTCTTCTGCTACCTTCGATAAACGAAGAAAAGGCATTAAAGGTAACACCTCTATCAACAAAATCTGTAGCTGGAAACGAATCAGCATCTTCTTCATTGTCTAAAATAAATGGTTCACAAATACTTAATTCCTTAACATCACCACCTGATTTGGATAATGCATCTTGTTCATTATTCAAAGATAGCAATACTTCTAAGACCAATGACCTATCGCTAAAACCTTTAATTGAGTTCGTTAAAAAGTCATAAGCTAAATTTAATAGCGATATTCTTAAATTTCTAATATCAAGGAAATCCTTTCTGATAATAACGGCTTCTATATAACAGTAATACTTCCCTTGAAGTTGCCCTACCCTCTTCAACCATGTCTCTAGCCCGAGACAGATTGGTTCTCATTAGATCCGGTAAATGACTCCCGGAAATTACAAGATATCTTTCAATTAAATTTTTTGCTTTTTCTAAAGACCATGATAATAAAATTCCATTTAATTCTGAAGAATAACTGTCAAATACTGTGTTGTTAGAACAATAGACAACCGGAGCACAAAACAAGCTTCTAACTGGGACATACGTTTTAGAACTACCTTTTTTTTGGAACTGACCTGATAGGTTAAGTTCAACTCCAACCACAGTCTCTTGTTTACCAGTTTCAATTGTTCCATTATTCACCAAAAATAGGTCTGCAGAACTTGAGCCATGATTTGCATATATCCTAGAGCCACCATATTCGGCCACATTGCAGTACACAGTTGGTTTTTCGTTCAATAGATTTAAAAGAGCGACATTCTCAAATGGAGTAGTGGAAGGGGAGTATGAAGGGATTATGATTAAGTCAGCATCTTGTAGACCGTTCTCATATAGTATATGTTTTTTTTCTTCAGATAGAGCATCGATACATAACAATACTGCTATTCTAACTGAAACTCCCGGATAATTAACTGTTATTGTCTCCCATCGGTCATCAACCACCATTTCTCCTTCCCACTTTGATTGCGTTATTTTTTGTACTATATAATTCTCTCCATTGGGTGTAAATATGGGACATACTGCCTTTCTAACACTATCTTCTAATGAGTCTAGACCCCCGAGTTTTCCTTTTTTAAACAATTGGCATTTCTCGTATATTCCGTTGCTTTCCTGACTATTCACAACTGAATGCGAACCAGCAATGATTATTATTTCATTCTGCTTAGAATATTCGTAGCACATTTCTATCAACTGAACCGGAACCGAGTACTCAGGAAATACTACTAAGTTTACTTGTTTCGAACTACAATAATCTAATATTGATTCAATCTTTACTTTTAGGTTAGAAAGATTATATTTCCTCATATGTGATTTTAAATTTCGCACTTCATTGGTACTTGGAAGAGATGAAAGAGTTTTTGCACCGTCCGAGGTGAAAGTAGTAGGTTCATCCATTTGATAACCATTTATTCCAACATAAGATGGCTGGAAGTTAATTTGGGCATAAGCGACTTTAAGTTTGTTTTCCATTAGTATCAATTTCCCTCCAATGGAAGTCCAATGCTTCCATGACGTTGTTTATAACTTCTTGCCTTTGAATATTGTAAGGGTATGTAACTTCTCTCATATTAAAATTAAAGCCAGAATGTTAAAATAAAATCATGTACCCAAGACGCTTATTTTGAGCGTCATTTTCGACCATCCCTCCAAAGATATTGCGGCCTTTGACCACTCCTTAACGGATAGCTTGAGCGTAGATCTATTTACCCGTTCCTTCCTAATCCATCCATCAGCAATATTTATCAGTGGCACTTCGTCAAATAGAATCGATTCCACCTCATTTCTTAGATAATTAATTCTGTATATCCTAAATTAGCTTTCTTAGGTATATAACCAGGGTGAAATGAACGGAATTGCACCTAACTAGTCGACCACAGTTTCAAAGAGCTTAAAAAGATTAATTCGCCATCTAGCTTGGGATTTATGGTTTCTTTTCTGCCTTAAATTATTTGCGTCAGATCGGCCAAACGAAACATTAGCTTCAGCATCGAAACCCTTGTAACGTATAATAAGTCTCTTAAACTGCAGAGTTTTCAAAACTAGAGATATTAACAAAACGTTCCCAATTGTTTAGTCTTTTTTGTAGGGCACTTGTAATTTTAGTATAAATTGCTGCCGTTGTAATTAAACTTATTTTGTTTTCTCCCGTACCAGAGATAATCAGTTCAGCTGTTACTTGCTCTGCCATACAATGCTCGACTGTCCGCCAGTTGTTAATATACTCAGAACCTGAAAAGAAACGATCCCAAGTTTGAATCTCATCACATAGAACAGAGAAATACAATAACGGTTCTTCTTTAAAATCGAATTTTACACCACTCATATTGTGGTATGCTACAGCCCTACAAGCAGGAATAATATGCTTTTCTAATATCGGTATCAAATATTTAAATTTAGTAGTCAACTCAATCCAGAGAAGAGGGTATTCTTTACTCGCTTTTTCGCAGATGAAATACCAGAAAGAAGAATATTTCAGTAACATTAATCCACCTATAATGCCATGGTCTGCAACTGGGTCCCCATCATAACCGCTTGTAGCCATTTGAAATGCAAATTCATTAATATCCCTCTCCATTTTTTTATCTGACGCTAAAACTTCTAATCCCAAAGTTGTTTGATACCCCAGAAATTCAAGCCAAGGTATTGTGTTCAAGTTTTGCAAAAGTTCTAATGTAGTTGCAGCCTCATGGATATTATTATTTGGATATTGATTAAAAAATTTACTAATAATCTCCTGTAGAGAAGTTCGAGAAAGGGGAGTTAACTCCCCCGCATAGTCCTGAATAAACTCAAACTCAAACATATCATTAAATATATTTTTTGAACCATGATATTCATAAAATAAATATCCAACGTCATGTAAGAGCGAGGCAAATGTCCATTGGAAAATAAACATTTTTACAGGTTTAGAACTATTTATGTGTTCATCTAACATAGTTCTAATATCTGGAAGATTATCATAGATCAAAATCCCCAGCAAAAATAGATAAACTGTGTGAACAGTATGGTCTGTCTGTTTCTTATAAGAGATTAGCCTTTTTATTTCAAACGTTGCAATTTCAGAGCGCAATGGAATAAGATCCAAAAAATCAGTTAAAGATAATATCTTTTCAGCAAGATCTTCAGATATTTGTACTCTATGAATTTCTGAGCGAGTAGTAAATAGATTATTTAAAATAATATTAATTTCGGGCAATTTATTTCGAATATAAGAAGCTGCCCCTCTTCCTTCAGTAAAGTGCTTTAGTAAAATAGAATTGATATTTTTGCTCATTATTGTTCCTTTCTATAATGCATCATCATACACTATCGCTCTACGAATCTAAGTATGGCAAGGCAAATACCTTATGGCTTATTTTCCAACAGGTTTAATCAAAGTTTCTTAAATAGGTCAGAGTATGTAAAGTCTACTTCAATAAAAACTATTGCCTTTATTAGAAATTTTCAACATCATTCTCAACTCTCTTCGAGACACGAAGGTCAATCTTCAGAAACAGCCCTATGTTAAGTGGTTTCCCGAACCTCCAGATAACTTACCTTGTTAACTTTCCACATTTTCCTTCTATTTCCTGCTTAGATCGAGGAAATATTCCAAGAAAAAGCAAAAAATCCAGACCGTTCAAAAAAACGATCTGGCTCAATATGTTCCCATACACACTGCGACACCATAAAAAGAACATCCTACTCTACAACCCGCTGATACCAAGGCTTTCACTCAAGGCAAATATAGCACTACCACGCACTCCACGTGCCCTGTCACCCCAATAGAGCTATATTTTATATAGTCATCTTTCAGTGATCAGGGTGCGTCGATGTTACTTCATTGTAAGTTTCTCTATTAGTAACTTTGTGTGCTGGGCGTTTAACAGAGTAAACAATTAGCGCTCTTAAGTGGAATATCCACTACATAGTTGGCTCTAATTCATCTTGATCAGCTTCAATTGCTACTGAACTTATGTTGGTAAATTTTTTCTATTTCAACTGTTTGCATCATACCCCAGCACATTCCGGAGGAATTGGGGTCGAACAATTATTTTGCGCTTCCTGTGATTCTTGCTGATTCATCTTTTATACCTTAATCCTAAGATATTGGATTCTCTCCCTGTTAAAGCATGATGACCCTGCATCGGTTGGTTAAGTGCTTTCAATCTTCAATAAATTGAAAGCACTTTTATTCATAATATCTTGCTATTTAGATTGATGAATCTAAATAGCTGTCCCCCACTTAGAAAGCTACAATATTTTCTTAATTCATTAACGAGTGAATTATATAATTGAATGACTGTGTGTCGCTACCATCAAGTAATCCACCGTGGGATCCAATAAATAGCTTTCCATTAAAAATCCCTTTCATTATGGCACTATTATATAAAATCCCATTCATTGTAGCACTCTCTGTTGTAACTACGCCGTCTCCAATACTTTTAGATGTTTGCTGCCACCCCAACAAACCGTTATTTTCGTAAAACGATACAGTTGGAATTCCATCTCCATATACTAGAGTACCTTTTAGACCGAGATTCAAAAAGTTTTTATACCCCAGTGAACTCGTGTTATTTAAAGAATTTAAGAAAGTATTATTCGGATCCGTCATGAAATTGGTTATCCCAACTGGGAGCATGTCTTTTGCGCTCTTTACATACTGTTTTACATATTTTGTTTTATAGTCATCACCTGCGTCGTCATATAACATTAACGATCTCAGTCCTATTAAGACGTCATCTTGAATAGTAGATTGAATATCTGAGTTCAGTAGATTTGCAGTTTTCGGACTTCCAAAGTTATAAATCCCATACATCTTTGTCACCCCACGATTCGGGGGTGCAACCATGACTAATTTTTCAATATTCTTGTAACCATTACAGTCTTGGATATATGACCTTGCTACTAAGTTACCTTGACTATGTGCTACTAGCTTTACTTTTGATGCTTTAGTGTATGATAATACATATTTAATATAGGCATCTAAGTTCTTGCCATTGTCAGATATACTAGTCTCTAAAGTGTCATAACCAAAAACAAATAAATTCTCATCTTTCACATAGTTATATGGAGGACCTTCTAATGTTGTAATAAGGTCTAAATATACTTTTGTTATAGGGTCAATGTAATACGTATTCCTAATACCTGCTGAGTTACGGCAAATTGTTGTATATTTATCTGGATAATCTAGTACATTTTTCTTTGCCGCAGTGAATTTATCCGCAGCATACATACTTACTCCATATTTTAAAGCAAAATTAGCTGCTGCTCCTGTATTAGGAGCAGGTATAGCTTGCAAGTCAGCTTTTTTTTGATTATCCCATGCTATGATATTATCAAAGTACTTTGCTGGCCATACTCCCACAGTTCCAGGCACTATAATTATAGGTATTATTTCCTTAGTCATATTGAAATTGTTTACTTTGATGCTACTGACGGTGACTGTGCTACTATAATCAACATATCCTGTTAAGGTTGCTGTTATAGTGTGTGTACTCGCAGCCACACTCGGAAACACATAAAGACCGCTCGCATCAGTAGTGGCTGTCGTTGCACCATTTAGCTTAACTGTTACTCCTGCCACTACCGCTCCACTTACACTGTCAGTTATTTTTCCTGATAACTTAAATAATGGGGTTATTGCGAAATTGTTTACTTTGATGCTACTGACGGTGACTGTGCTACTATAATCAACATATCCTGTTAAGGTTACTTTTATAGTGTGTGTACTCGCAGCCACACTCGGAAACACATAAAGACCGCTTGCATCAGTAGTGGCTGTCGTTGCATCATTTAGCTTAACCGTTACTCCTGCCACTCCTACTCCACTCACACTGTCAGTTATTTTTCCTGATAACTTAAATAATGGGATCATTGGGAAATTGTTTGTTTTGATGCCACTGACTGTTACAGTATTGCTATAATCAACATATCCTGCCAAAGTTGCTGTTATTGTGTGTGTGCTCGCAGCTACACTCGGAAACACATACAAACCGCTTGAATCAGTAGTGGCTGTCGTTGTACTATTTAGCTTAACCGTTACTCCTGCCACTCCTACTCCACTCACACTGTCAGTTATTTTTCCTGATAACTTAAATAGTGGGATCATTGGGAAATTGTTTGTTTTGATGCCACTGACTGTTACAGTATTGCTATAATCAACATATCCTGCCAAAGTTGCTGTTATTGTGTGTGTGCTCGCAGCCACACTCGGAAACACATAAAGACCGCTTGCATCAGTAGTGGCTGTCGTTGCACCATTTAGCTTAACCGTTACTCCTGCCACTCCTACTCCACTCACACTGTCAGTTATTTTTCCTGATAACTTAAATAGTGGGATCATTGGGAAATTGTTTGTTTTGATGCCACTGACTGTTACCGTACTACTATAATCAACATATCCTGCTAAAGTTGCTGTTATAGTGTGTGTGCTCGCAGCTACACTCGGAAACACATACGAACCGCTTGAATCAGTAGTGGCTGTCGTTGCACCATTTAGCTTAACCGTTACTCCTGCCACTCCTACTCCACTCACACTGTTAGTTATTTTTCCTGATAACTTAAATAATGGGATTGAGCTGTTTATGCTATAGGGTGCACTTCCTGTCACACTGGTCGTCATGCCCGTATTAAACGCCTTTGCTTTTATGGTCTTTGTTGAACTAATGGCTACGGGTGTAACGTATTGTGTCGATAACGAGGTCGGATCACTTCCATCTGTTGTATACCTAATCATCGCTCCAATAGTACTACAACTTATGGTCACATTTTGGGGCGCTGTATAGGTACCTGCCACTGGGTTAAAGGTTGGCGTTGCTACAGTTGTTGAGCTGTTTATGCTATAGGGTGCACTTCCTGTCACACTGGTCGTCATGCCCGTATTAAACGCCTTTGCTTTTATGGTCTTTGTTGAACTAATGGCTACGGGTGTAACGTATTGTGTCGATAACGAGGTCGGATCACTTCCATCTGTTGTATACCTAATCATCGCTCCAATAGTACTACAACTTATGGTCACATTTTGGGGCGCTGTATAGGTGCCTGCCACTGGGTTAAAGGTTGGCGTTGCTACTCCTACTACTTGGTTAATTGTAAGCTGAATACTTCCTACTTGTACTGCATTTCCTCCAACTGGTTTTGCCCATACATTTAATGTATAGGTTCCCGCTGTTGGGAATGCCCCTAGATTACTGTCTATACTAAAATTACTTAAGCTGTAGCTTGTAGCACTTGGATACTGCGATAAAATTGTTCCCGATCCATCTCCACCATTATATCCAACTACTCCCACAGATACCTTTTCTATACTACTACTGCAATTTACGGTTCCTGACAGATTCACACTGCTTCCTTTATTTACACTTAAACTGTAGGGGATTCCACTTCCTGTGGGCACTCCTACTACTTGGTTAATTGTAAGCTGAATACTTCCTACTTGTACTGCATTTCCTCCAACTGGTTTTGCCCATACATTTAATGTATAGGTTCCCGCTGTTGGGAATGCCCCTAGATTACTGTCTATACTAAAATTACTTAAGCTGTAGCTTGTAGCACTTGGATACTGCGATAAAATTGTTCCCGATCCATCTCCACCATTATATCCAACTACTCCCACAGATACCTTTTCTATACTACTACTGCAATTTACGGTTCCTGACAGATTCACACTGCTTCCTTTATTTACACTTAAACTGTAGGGGATTCCACTTGCGCTTGGAGTACCAATTATTGGTTGACTTTGTGATATTGAGAAATATGAACTAGCCCAATAAGAGGCATCGCCATTGTTTCCATATGCCCCTAATGCGATTTTATAATTATGCCCCTCCGTCATTTTGCTACTAGAAATTGAATAACTTGTTCCTGTTACCTGTACATTGTCAATGAATTTTGTTCCTGTAGTATTATCAACGACCGCAATCAGATAATAATTGGCTCCACTAACAGAACCCCACTTTACAGTTACTGACGCTTTAGTTAATGACGCATTATTTGAAGGCGACGTAATACTAGGTGTACTTAAAACATTTGCTGCAAAAGCGTTAATGCTTTCAAACATACAGCCATTTAAGGCAATTAGCATTACTAAAAATATGCTCATAATTCTCTTCATTCATTTCTCTTCCTTTCTATAGCTCTATACAAGGTGCAGTCTTGAGTAGGGTCCAATGAGGTAAGCTCATTTGCAAGGATTAATTAGACGATTTTTTTCTCTTGGTTATGCACCATCCTTTATATTTAAGGTAGCACCCGATGCCTTTCTCGTGGCAATTTGGCTTTTCATTGATAGGTTCCTATTTTCACAATCTGGTGCCACTCTTTTTAATTCACAAAAAAAACTGCCCAAATATATTTGGCAGTCGAACTGTCATAACACCACATAGTGCCTTAGACTTCTAACTTTGCGTCCCATCTTTTCAGATGGTTTGCCTATTCACATTTTGTTCACATTTTGTTCACAACTTCTTAACAATTATAATATATTTTCGAGCAAATCGTCTACCGTTAACTTGATTTTTATTTATACAAATATTCATAAACTATACTGCTTTCATCCACATTTCAACAATTTATTACAATATCGCCTTTAACTTTCCTTAGACACCTCTTACCCTGATCCCCGCTACCGACTCACTCTTGCGCCTCTATTTCCTCCACCCTCATCCCACTTTTTAGCTCAAAAACAAAATGCTTTGGTGTGAGAATTTCCATCTTCTCAACCAAAGCATTAAATATTTCTTCGTCAAACTCTTCAAGTAGTGAATCCCTGCTGTTTATCGTCTCTAGGATCTCATCAAACCTTTGCTTCAACCCATCCTTTGATTCGATTACCTTATCAAACTCCAACCTTTTCCTTCTAACTTCCTCCAGCTCTCCAGATATGCTTCTGTATTCCTCGTTATAGACCTCGGAATCGATGTTGTTACTGACCTGAAACCGGATAAGCCTCTTTAACTCATTCTTCAATTCCTCAATCCGATCATCCAAGACTTCAGTCTCTCTACTATCTGGCTTTAGTAAAATAATCGTTTCAATATTTGCTGTCATCGTCTTGATAAAGCTTACCCTATTTTCATAGATTCCATTGAACATCTTCACAAAGGCATTCATCAGAACATTTTCATCGACTGCCTTGGCCCCACAAGCGTCCTTACCGTCCATGATGTAGGTTTTGCACTGCCAAACAACTTTCTTTGATGTGTTTGTGCTGTTCCATTGCCTTCTCCTAAATATGTTACCGCAGCTTCCGCAAAATACTTTGCCACTAAAGGGGTATTTACTGCTATATTTATGCCTATCGCCAACCAGATTCCCTTTGAGCAATGCTCTGCGTTCCTTTTCATCCTGAACCTTATCAAATATTTCTTTGGTGATGATCGCCGGATGGTTTCCTTCAATATGATATTTCTGTACCTGACCCTTATTTTCTATGCGTTTATGAGCGAGAAAGTCCACGGTTATCGTCTTTTGAAGAAGAGCATCTCCATAATACTTCTCATTTTCCAACATCCCGCTTATAGTCGAATCCCACCATTTTATATTCCCAGTTACAGTCTTGATTCCATCATCCATCAACCCTTTAGCAATTGCAGCATAACTTTTACCGTCAAGATATTCTGCAAAAATCCTGCGAACCAGTTCTGCTTCTTCTTCATTAATGATAAGTTCCTTGTCCTTATTTTTATCATAGCCGAGAAATCTGGTGGTATTAACCAGAACCCTTCCGCTTTCAAACTGTCTTAAGATGCCCCACTTTGTTACATCCGATTGATTTCTGCTGCTATCTTGTGCCAATCCGCTTAATATTGTAAGTAATAGTTCGCCTGTGGAGCCAAGAGTATCAATATTCTCTGTTTCAAAGAATACAGAAATTCCCTTCTCTTTTAACTTTCTCACATGATGCAAGCAGTCCTCTGTATTCCTAGCAAATCTGGAGACTGATTTGGTGACTATCATGTCAATTCTCCCAGCCATACAATCATCGATCATACGAAGAAATTCTTTTCTCTTTTTTGTAGTCGTTCCAGAAATCCCCTCATCAGCATAAATATCAACCAGTGTCCAATCAACTCGACCTGATATATATTGGGTATAGAAATTTACTTGTGATGTAAAACTTGCCTCCTGTTCTTCCAACTCGGTACTGACCCGACAGTAAGCACAGACTCTCTTTTTTGCCCCTTCAGGTAACCCATTCATTTTTTGAATCGGCATTGCCTCAATTTTTGTTATCTTCTTTACCGCTGAATTTGAAGCCATATGATCCCCTCTCTTCCCTAATATATTCCTTTTATGGTGACATGATATAATTGCTTGGCACACTAATCAAGTCAAAAAGGACTTTCTATTCTCATTATCTATGGCTGTAAATTCCTGCTCGGTGATAAGATTTTCCCGCATAAGCATTTTTAATATTTGTAAACTCATCTGATAATTAATTTTATTCTCGTTGATCATTCAATCTCTCCTCTCAAAAATAAAAGGACTTACCTCTTTGGCAAGCCCCTGTAAATCTAAACTCAGATTATTCCTTTAACTAGAATTACAAACTCATTAAATACTGTGGAATTGTCTGATAAAACTGCTTTCAATATAACGTTCTTGTTCATCGTTACTCCCTTTACGGTAGCACCATTTCCTGTAGATGCAGTAAGGGTTGCATAAAGTGTTGTTGTCCCATCCTGATTCCTTAAGCTCCAAGTAGCTGATTTATCGAATACCTCATTGCCATTATCATAGAAATGCGCCACATAACTCTGATTTAAACCCATTTTAACTGAAGTGCTCCCTGTGATCGCTATTGTATAGACATGATTTATAATTTCCACGGCAGTGATACTGATCGTTGCCTTCACTAAACTTTTATAGGTCATCTGACAGGTTATTGTTGCTGTCCCAGGATTAATGCCCATCATCTTCCCTGTATTATCGACACTTACTATTGTTGAATCAGATGATAGAAATGTTAAAGCCGAAAGCGGATTCATTGTAGTCCCATTATCCGTAACCGTAATATTCAATTGAGCAAGATCGTTAATCGGGACACTCATACCTGCGCCATTTCCAATTGCCAAAACGTAAGTATGAGTGATTTCATATCTCCATC
>Ga0209123_1002760_pt1 | contig 14207 bp, 7 predicted proteins | sample BarGraIncu00431A_FD_184500 | JGI IMG/M metagenome (GOLD analysis project Ga0209123, IMG submission 184500) | Arctic peat soil microbial communities from Barrow, Alaska, USA - Barrow Graham LP Incubations 004-31A (SPAdes) (version 2) | ecosystem: Environmental > Terrestrial > Soil > Wetlands >...
CAATTTTCTAAAAATGCTTCTCCTATTTGTAGGTTTGAAAAGGATTCTATTGTTCCATCTATTCTTGAGGAGTTAATATTAACTCACCAGGAAAAAAATATAAGAACAGAAATTTTAAGTTCAAAGCTACTCGTGGATTTGTTAACTGAGTTTTTATTTACTATTAACGCTAATGACTCCTTTGAAACCTTCCTTCCTGAATATATAAAAAATATTATGAAGGATTTAGATAAAAATATGTTAGAAAAAGTAACTCTTGATATGTTAGCAGAAAAGTACTCCATAAATAAGTTTCACCTAGAAAAAGAGTTTAAAAAATTCATTGGAATTACTCCCAATGAATATGTTATCTCGAATCGTATTTCATATAGTAAAGAGTTACTAAAATATTCTGATACACCCATTTCTGAAATTGCCTTAAGGGCAGGAATTGAGAATGCTTCCCACTTTATTAACCTTTTTAAAAATCGAGAGGGAATAACACCTTTAGCTTTTAGAAAAAAATGGCAGAGTCCTTGATAAAAATTTAATTTAAATCATGAACTTTATAATATTCTCTTGTAACTTTGATGATATTTCTGTAAGTCCTAATGCTAAATCTACTAGACGATTTATAATTGCTACTTGTTCTTGATTAGATGCATCTATTTCCTCAGCACCAACAGCATTTTGTACAGCAATAGCTGGAATGCTGCTGATACTTACTCCTGCCTGTATTGATTCTTCACTTAATATGGTAGTTTTTTGAGAAATATTTTTATGAAGCATTAAAAAGAGAATCAATAGAATATATGTTATGTGTCCTAACGTCCGCTTAGATCTTGGCGTTGATAGACCTATTTAATGAACTCTACCGGGTCTATTATCCCAGATTTCCCATCTAAACTCGTATTACAAATGATCACAGTAATTACATCTTCCCCCTGAATATTTTCTGGTATCTTCACTTGAATATTTCCACTCATACTTAGTAAATCTTTCCCAATCAAATTCCCTTTAATATATACTTCTATATCTCCGGCCACCTTTGAAAATCCTAAAATTCTATTAAGCTTTTGTGCTCCAAAATCAAATATTGTACGATAAATACAATACTTACCTTTATTATTATCAAACTGTGATTGAGTTGTACCATTAAAGTTAATTGGTTCTAAAGTATTCATGTCTGTCCCAGAAAGATTTAATAATGGATTTTGTTTTTCTTCTTGCGCTATATGAGACATCCTCCAATCTGTCACAACAACTGTATTAATAGGCTTAATTATAGATTCAGTGATTCTGTCAATTACAGGTACTTCTAATAACACCTTTCCTAATGTTTGGGATTCTACTGTTATTTTAATAATATCATTTCCATCTCCCTGAATAATACCTTGGCATCTACCATGAAATAGTAATCTATAATCTGCCTTATCCTTTTCATGACTATTGGGATTGCCATTGCCTACCCCTAATAGAGTTCCACCCTCAATATTAAATTTAATCATACTTTCTTCTAATATAACAATAATACCTTTTTCATCTACAACTGATACATTTAATATAAGTGCATCCTTATTATCTCTAAAAATACATTCTTTATTGGTTTCTAGCTTAAGTTCATATGATTTTCCTGCTGTTTCTCTTCTATCTGATATTATTTTAATCCCATTCTTATAACCAATTGCCTCAATACAACCTTCTTCAAATGTAACCTTCCACTCTACCTGAGTATATAAATCACAACTTTTTTTAGAAATAAGTCTATTATTTAAATATAACTCTACTTCATCACAATTTGTATAAGCCATGACTTTAACAATTTCATCTTTTTTCCAATTCCAGTGGGGTAACAAATGTAATGCTGGTTCATCTTTCCATAGTGCTTTATATAAATAATAACTGTCTTTGGGAAAACCACAAGTATCTATTGTTCCAAAATGCGAACTAACGCTAGGCCATTCATATGGTGAAGGTTCCCCTTTGTAATCAAATCCTGTCCATACAAACATTCCCATTACATAATCTCTTGAGAAAATATCTCTATTAGCATCTCTAACTGTTTCTCCCCATTGTGCAATGTTATGATCATAATTATCATAAGTCTGCTCTTCTTTATCATTTTTATAATTATCACGAGTAGAAAAAGCTGAAACTAGTTCTGACGAAACTATTGGTTGATTGGGGAATTTAACATGAAATGCATCATAACTGTCTGTAAAATAATTAATTCCTGTAATATCAAAAATAGGTGCCGCGCCTTCTTCTTCCATAAATCCACCATTCATTGAACCTAATACAGGTCTCGTATCATCTAGTTTTTTAATCTCATTCATTAATCTTAAAGCTAACTTTTTACCTTTTGGAGACCCTTGTAAAGGTTCTTCATTAAATACAGAATACATGACAACGCATGGATGATTACGATCTCTCTTCACCATATCTTGTAATAATCTAATTCCTGTTTCTGAAGTATTAAAATTACGATTTTCATCCATAACTAATATTCCAAGATGGTCGCAAATATTTAGTAACTCTGGGGATGGATTATTGTGAGCGCAGCGATATGCATTGCATCCCATTTCTTTTAATATTTTCAACCGATATTCTTGTACAGTATCTGGTACTGCAACACCGACACCTGCATGATCTTGATGATTACAAGTGCCTTTTAGTTTTATATTTTTACCATTTAAAAAGAACCCTTTATTTGGGCTTACTTCAATAGTTCTAAAACCAAATTCTGTGCATACTACATCACAGTCATCATCACTAATAACGCTTGTTTCCATAGTATATAAATATGGGTTCACTAAGTCCCACAAAACAGGTTCAACATCCTTAAATAACAAATATACACTCTGCTTTTCATACCCATTAATTATCTGTTTACTCATGGCTTTTCCTATACATTTTCCTGATTGATCTAAAATTCTAGACTCTACTGTACTATTCTTTTTTATAGAATATTCATTAGATACTATAACCTCAAGCTCAACCTTAAATTTCTCCTCCACCCTCTTAGTCTTAATCCAGATACCATTATAATCAACACTAACCATAGGTGATTTAATTAACCAAGCATGACGATATATTCCTGCTCCCTCATACCACCAGCCTTCCCACTGAGTTCTGTCAACGCCAATAGCTATGATATTGGGATTATTACCATAGCTCGCCATATCACTAATGTCAACATTAAAACTATTATATCCACTTTCATTGTACTTTAACTTAGATCCATTAACATATATTGTAGACACTCCTGATATACCATCAAATTCTAAAGATATTTTCCTTTTCTTGTCCTGTTCATCTAAATTAAATTTAATGCGATACCAACCAATTCCGCCCTTTTTATAATTATGATTTGGTGATGCTTCTTTATCAAAATCCTCACTTACCTGCCAATCATGTGGTAAATTTATTTCTTCCCAATCTTGATCTGCATAGTTTTGTGCAGCTACACCTGATGCTCCTCCAGCTTTTGCAAAACCGTATACACTATTATGGCTTAAGTCCTTTGGTAAGATAGTAAAATCCCCTTTTGAAAATCTCCACCCCTTATCTAAACTAAATCGTTGTCTTTTCATATTGTCCTCCTTCTTTCTCTTCAAATTTAGGAAATAAAATAATTACTTTTGTTTCTTTTCCTACAATACTTTCAATGGAAACACCTTATTAATTCATCCTTTATTCTGGCTGTAATCATAACATGTTTTTCTCCAATTACATCTGATAGTCCATGTTCAATAGTATTCTCCAGCATTAGTAAAACAATATGTCTTGGTATTTTTTCATATAACACCTCTTCATCAATATCGAATTCAGTTAATCGCGAAGTTTCAGTAGCTTAAATCACCAAATTTTGTTAATTTATTGTGTTTGGGAACATCAGAGTGTATATATGCAATGACGTATTTTGTTTTGATTTTCTATTAATTCAACTCCCGTTCCTCATAAAGTAATTACTATACATTAACTCTGTATCAGTACCTTCTTTTAGTAATGTTCCATTATCTACTACAAATATGATATCCGACTGACCTATAGTTTGTAATTGATGTGTAACAATCAAAACTGTATGATCCTTTGATATAAGGTTTAAATATTTCTTTAGGAATTGTTTTGAGTCCTCATCTAACGCTGCAGTAGGTTCATCCAAAATCAAAATAGGTGAATTTTTCAGTACTGCCCTTGCAATTGCTATTCGTTGCCTTTGTCCTCCTGAAAGTTGTATTCCTCGACCACCAACAATTGTATTATATCCTTCTGGCTTTTCACTGATAACTTCATGTATATTAGCTATCTTTGCAGCATTTATAATTTCTTCTTCAGTTGCATTCAAATTTCCTATTTTTATATTGTCGGCTATTGTACCATTAAAAAGAAATATATCTTGTGGTACATATGCAATAATTTCTCTTAATTCATCTTTAGAGTATTCTCTTATATCTTTGCCAGCCACCTCTATACATCCTTGTTCTAGGCTATAAAAGCCAAGAAGAAGTTTTAAAATTGTACTTTTACCACCACCACTCGCTCCTACAATAGCTCCTATCGTACCTTTTTGTAAAGCAAAAGACATTTCGTTTAAGGCATTTTCTTCTCTACCATCATACCTAAACTGAATACTTTTAAATACTATCATATTCTCAATATTATGATCCATATCATGCTTAGAAACTTTTACATCCTCTACTGGTTCATTCATTATCTCAAAAATACGTATAGCACCTGAAAATGAACCCTGAAGTTGAGTAATAAAGGTTCCCAAGTTTAAGAACATATATGTTATTCCAGTTTGTAATGGAATAACAGCTAAGATTACTCCTAAGCTTATTAAATTGTTCTTAACTAAAATTGTTCCAATAGCTATAATTCCTATGTAATTAAGATTCTGTAGAAAGAAATTCATACCTACTACTTTACTATTAATATCAGAATTCTTTGCTGAGGACTTTCTTAAATTTATATTATTATCTTCAAATATTTGAACTACCTTTAACCCTATGGGAAACATCTTAATAACGGCTATCCCATTTACTAAATCAACTATTGATTGTGTTATTTGAGAACGATTTTTTTGTACAGCATCGGTAGTTTCACGAAGAATCTTCACAAATCTTGTATTTAGTATTGTTGATAAAACACCTAAAACAATTAATATAATTGCAAAGTAGCAACTTAAATTTATTGCACTAATTATTGACCCTATACCAAATATAAGTGAGAATACAATAACATAAACGGGGCCTAAAAATGCGCCTTCAACAATATCGAAATCGCTATTAATTCTGGATATCAAATCTCCTGGATGGTGTTTATAATGAGATTTTATAGGTAATCTTATTATATGCTCAAATAAATTCACCTTAGAATTTGCTAATTCACTTTTAACGCATTTTATCATTATATTGCAAAAGTAAGGACCTAGTATACTGACTACAGCTATTAAAGAAATAGTCAAAATAATAGCTCTCCTAAGTAATATGGTTTGACCGGTAACTGCCGCATTAATCATATCCTTAAATATAAACGCCTGCATAATATAAAGAGAAGCACGAACTAAACCATCACCAAATAACCCAATAAAATAAATTCGTTTTCTTTTTCCTAATAATGAAAAAATTTTCACAAGCAATTTAGCTGAATTAACTATATTCATGCTACACTCTCCCTGTTTGCTTAGATATTTGTTGATTATACATATATCTGTAAGGTCCATCTTGTTTGATAAGTGCCATATGCGTACCTTTTTGTACTAGAAAACCATGTTCCAAAACAAATACTTCATCTGCATCTTGAGCATAAGATATGTTATGAGTAATTATAATTATCGTTTTATCTTTAGCTAAATTGTTAATTAAATCTTTTATTATCTTCTCTGAAACTACATCTAACGCCGAAGTGGGTTCATCAAACAAAATAATAGGTGTGTTTTTTGCAATAGCCCTCGCAATGGCTATTCTTTGTTTTTCGCCTCCAGATAAATCTATGCCGTTCTCCCCAATTAAAGTATCATACCCTTTAGGTGATTTTTGTATAAAATCATGTGCTCCAGATAACTTAGCAGCATTTACCACATCATCTATAGTGACATTTTCCAATTCATATCCTATATTTTCAGCTATACTTATAGGAAAAAGTAGAATATCTTGAGGGATTATTGATATAAAAGACCTTAATGATTTTAACTCGATATCCTCTATAGATTGGCCATATATGCTTATATTACCTTGTTGATGTTTATATAATAAACAAATCAACTTAAATAATGAACTCTTACCACTTCCATTTGCACCCAGGATTACAACCTTTTGTTGGCTTGTAATCTTAAAGCTTATATTTTGTAATACTACATTTTTGCTATCATAAGCAAAATATACATTTTTAAATTCTATGATAGGATCAATTTGTCTTTTTTTAAGTAATATACTTCCATTATATTCAGCTTGTTCGTCTAAAAAGTTAAATATTTGGTCTACTGCTCCCCCTACTGATCGTATACTACTTATTAGCCTTAATATCTCATTTGCTGGTTGAATTATGTAATTTAGAATTGTAATAAAAGAAATAAGTTCCCCAACTGTAAGTTCTTTATGTATTACTAAGAACCCACCATAAATAGTACATAGAATTGGGGATATCGCCTGCAATATCATTCCAATAGGTCCTATCCAATTCATTCTCTGTTCTATGGATATATTCGTATTAGTTACCTTTTTTAACATTTTAGAATATTTTGCTACTATATGCTGTTTAAGGTTATATGTTTTTATTACCTCTATACCAGTAAATGCCTCTCCAGCAAATGAATTCAAATCACTTAAATCATGGTACATCGAATCACTTAACTTTCTCAAAGGTTTACTTAAAAGATTAGAAATCCAAATCGCACCTGGAATTAGTACAGTTGTGAAAATCAATAATTTCCAATTCATAAAAAGTAAATAAAGAAATGCGACTAAAAATAATATTAAGGCAGAGATTGCTCCAATTATGTCTCTCTGTAAAAATGTTTGAACTTTATCAATATTATTTGTAAGAATTGAGGTTAAATTTCCCACATTTTTGTTCTCTATATACCTAATTGGTAATTGTATTATATGCTCTGCACATTTTTTTCTTAAATCTGCTATAGTGTATATACTTAGCAATCCTGTTGTATAACTTTGTATATAGGTTATGAACATTCCTATAAAAATAACCCCTATAATGCTTATCACAATAGTATATATATTATTATTTTTTTTTATTAATATAATGTCAATAAGTTGTCTTACTAAATCCGCATTTAAAATGATTAGGAAAGTTGAAATACTAGATAATGTTATAGTAATTACCAACCACTTTTTATAAGGAGTAATAAATTTAATAAGTTTATTCATATTTTCGCACTCCTTTGAACTTAAATTAGATAGACTATTACATTCTAGGAATTGGTTAAAGCTTTTCTATGAACCATAAACATTATAGGCACATTTTTTAAATATTAAAAAATGTGCCTATAAATATAAGAAAAATACGTTTGTCTTAAAAATTCCAAATTCATTGTATGTTAAATAATAATTCTATATTATTACCAACCACATAACTAATTAATTATTTGATAATTTTTTCTTATTCTACATTAAGTACAATAACTGACATTGGAGGCATAATTATTGAAAGAATATTATTTTCAAAGAAAACATCTTTAAACTCTTGTGGAGCAACATTATTAAGCTCTTTAAAACTATTGTATGCGTTCATTTTATCTGCAGCAAGTATAGTTCCAGTTACTTTTGCATAACTAGCTCCTCTTAATTCACTCATTACTTCAACTGTTTCATTAGGGTCCAAATTACATAAGGATATATGCACAATTCCCTTATCGTCAATAGACGCTGAAACATTTAATTGAGGTACAGATTTATCCCCACTCTCATAGTTTTCACATTCTAAAGATGTGGATAAAAGCTCAGCATCTTGATGCACCTTATACATTTTAAATATGTGATAGGTTGGAGTTAAAAGTATTTTATCACCTTCGGTTAGTATCATGGCTTGAAGAACATTTACCATTTGAGCAATGTTTGCCATCTGTACCCTATCGCAATGATTGTTAAATATATTAAGGCCGACCCCTGCAACTAGCGCATCTCTTAAAGTGTTTTGTTGATAAAGAAAGCCAGGGTTTGTTCCAGGTTCTGTATTAAACCAAGTCCCCCATTCGTCAACTATTAAACCTACACGTTTGCCAGGATCGTATTTATCCATAATAGTTCCATGTTTAACTACAAGTTCTTCCATGAATACTATTTGTTTCATAGTCTTAAACCATACTGATTCGTCAAATTCTGTAGCCGAACCTTTATCAACCCAGCCTAGGGGCATTGTATAATAATGAAGACTTAATCCATCCATAGCCCCGGCTGCTTCTCTCATTAATACTTCGGTCCAGTTATAATCAAAATCATGTGCACCTCCAGCTATTTTAAAAAGCTTATTTCCATTATAATTTCTTGCATATGTAGAGTATCTTCGGTAAAGGTCTGAATAATATTCTGGCCTCATATTTCCACCGCAACCCCAATTTTCATTACCAACACCAAAGTATTTTAATTTCCAAGGTTTTTCGTGACCATTCTTCGCTCTAAGTTCTGCCATAGGAGAAACGCCATCAAAAGTCATGTAATCTACCCATTCACTCATTTCTTGAACGCTGCCACTTCCAACATTGCCGCAGATATAAGGTTCTGTTTCAAGTTGCTCACATAGTTCAAAAAACTCATGGGTTCCAAAATGGTTATTTTCAACCACACCGCCCCAATGAGTATTAATCATTTTAGGACGGCCCTCTGGGTCACCTATGCCATCTTTCCAATGATATTCATCAGCAAAGCAACCACCTGGCCACCTTAATACTGGAATTTTAAGTTCCTTTAAGGCCAGTACAACATCATTTCTGAGTCCATTTGTATTTGGAATTAGTGAGTCTACTCCAACCCAAAGTCCTTCATAAATGCACCTACCTAAATGCTCAGCGAACTGTCCATAAATATTCTTGTTAATTTTGCCCCTCTTAATGTCTGTATTAATAATAATTTTAGCTTTACTTAAGTTAGTCATTATTACACTCTCCTCTTAGTAATTAACAACATTGTTAATTACTAATATTAATTTTTTTATAATAAGTCAACAACAAAATGAACCAATGTTAATAACTATATTACACCGTTTAATTTCCAAATAATCTAAAAATAGTAATAGATGACTTTGGAAACTCATAAGAAAATTCTTTTTCATCTATGTTAATATCCTTTTGTTTTGGTGAAACCAGTTTTGGATACTTAAAGCTATTTTCATCATCGAGATTAAACCCTGACATTTCAAATATACTTCCAGTCACTGTTACCTGCTCAATACCTTCTAGAACCAATAACGCAGTTACGGGTACTTCTTGCACATTAACTACCTTGATGATGATGTCCCCGGTGACACTTTCAATACTTGCGGAGTAATAAAGATGTTCAATTACAAGAGGTTTATCTACAGCATCATTAATTAACTTCCCATCTATATAGGTGCGGATATGTCTACCATTAACTTCCAGATCTAGTCTATATTCTTTATTTGTATCTACATTGAATGCACTTTGTGTTAATAAGGCGCCTCTTCCATATGCATTAGCAGTTACAATAGAGTCTTGATTCTGCCATCCGCCTATCTCCCAAAACAATTTGTTAAGTTCATCTTTTTCACCAAAATGTATTATGAATCCTTTTAGGCCACTAACTCTTTTTGCTTTAAGGCTGAGCGTATAATTTTCAAAGGCTGTGTTACACACGTTTTTCACGCTAGATTTATTGTCATAAACAACATCTTCATATAACATTTCTTCACCAGTATCATTATTAGTAAGTTTTATTTCATAAAATCGGGCGCAAGTCTCATTCCCTGCAAGAGATATCTTACCGCTGAATAGTTCACTTTTTTGCTCACGTGGTTTGTCTAAACCTTTAGCTTCAACTTTTATCAAATTATCTCCTTGATGGTTCATGAAAAGCTTTTGCACGTAGTAATTTGCTGTTCCATATACCTCATGATTGTTAAACCAAATCATATTTGGCTTCCAGTTAACATAGTCAACGTTGCATAACATTGGTGCATAACATGCAAGTCCCACGGCATGTGCATTTTTTTCAAGTCCCGTCATAAACGAGGCTTCAGCAAGTGCATTGTAATATGTGTTTCCACCAGTTGCATATTCACCTAAAAATACTTTTGGATCTTCTGCTTTAAAATCGTCATAACGATGATAATTTGTTAAAAACCATTCTGGCGACTGATAATAGTGCTCATCCACCAAATCGGACTTGTTCTCTTTGGCGCTTTTCCATCCACGTTCATATTCACCGCCAGTTGCAAATGGCCCACTACTATTAATAATTTTAATATCTGGATATATTCTCTTAATAGCTTTATGAAAATACGCGTACCGCTCAAAAAACGGTTCACCTATTTCTTCGTTCCCTATCCCTATATATTCTAAATTAAACGAATTTATATGTCCAAGTTCAGCTCTTTTGGCACCCCATGTTGTAGTAATATCGCCATTTGCGAACTCTATTACATCAAGAGCATCGTTTATCCATGGTTGCAATTCGTTAATTGGAACACTGCTTTTTTGATGTGGGTTATACCCAGCCGGCAATACAGGAAGAGGCTTGGCCCCAATATCTTCACAGAACTTAAAATATTCATAATATCCTAATCCTAAAGTTTGATTATATCCCCAATTACTACGCCTTGCAGGTCGCTTTGATACGTCTCCAATGGTATTCTTCCAGCGATACATGGAATCTCTAGCTTCCGAATCTAGGGATCCGTCATGTACTAGGCACCCCCCCGGGAACCTCATAAATTTAGGTTTCATATCACAAAGAAGCTGCGCTATATCCTCACGCATACCATTTGATTGATTATTAAATGTTTTTTCTGGAAAAAGAGATACTAAATCAAGATATAATTTACCTTTTCCCTTAGTTGTAATTACAATACGGCCATTGAAATCAGTACCACATGACGTAAGGGTAACTTCGTGTTTTGTCCACGTTCGTGAATCAACATTAATTAACATTTCAGCATATACATTACCTTCAACGCTCTCTAAAGCTAATTTAACCTTCTCATCAAAATTTAAATCTCGTTTTGCATAACATGAGAATTTATAATTTTGACCTTGTCTTAGCGGAATTCCAGTATTATATCCAGAGTTCATGATGCCAACTTCCCCAGCAGATTCTAAAATATCAATGACAAGGTAATGTTTATTCTTATCATTAAGCGGATTAGTTTCTTCCACATAGATATGTTCTTTTCCACCACCTCGTTCTACTTTTTCCCAGGCTGTTAGTGCATTATAAGTATTGTTATCTATTGGGTCAAATTCAAAAGATCTATTTTGCACAAGTTCTGCATATAGACCTCCATCAGCTGCATGGTTTAGATCCTCAAAAAAGAGACCAAACATATCTCCAAGTGCAACACCTTTTTCTTTAGTCTTTATAGTTAGTTTCACCTGTGAATTCATCGTTTATTCATCTCCCTTTTATCATTAAATTAACTTTTCAGTGATTATCCTCGGAACAGAATCTCTAAATTATCTTCTATTTTGTCTGTTTCCTGAAAGTTATCTCCTCCTAAAAGCTTCTACCTCTAATTTAATATAAAAAATAACCCCCTCAAATGAATTCTACAACTCTTTTTTGGTTGCATCCATTCAAGGGAGTGCAGTTCTTGATATAGGAATTATACTTATCTTTTTTAATTCTAATCTACAGCATATAATTCATTTTTAATTATATGCTATTTATTGGTTGGAAATACAAATTTGACTCCAATCTTCTTTTTGTTTTCCTGGAACTTAGTGTTTTGAAAAGCAAACACTTCTTTATCTCCCATTTGGTCAATCTTTATTACTGCTGCGTTATAAATCGATTTCGCTTCTGCTTCAGATTTTGAACGAATCATCTTTACTTCTTCTTGATCCCAATACTGTTTTATTTTAATTTGTTTACCGAGTAAATCTGATCCAGGATCCGGAATAGTATCTACAAGTGTTCTATTATCATACGCATACTTATAAAATCCTTGGTATTGTGCATCACCTATTTGCCCCTCTTTAGTAGCCTTAGGATCTGGACCAAACACATTATAAGTTCCTGCCCAGTTCATCATCCATGCCCAATATCCTATACCAACCTTTGATTCAGCAGCTGTAAGATCTTTAACTCTTTCTGCTTCATACTCTGGTTTATTTACTACACGATCATTAACCAAATCATATTGCTTTCCTTCAACACCAAAGAACGTAAGCATTTGACCTTCATGACTTGCCATATAATCCATCCAACGAATTACTCTATCAGGTTTTTTACAATCTTTGGTAATTGCTTGCCATGTCCACCCAAGTGTAGAAACAGCTTCGATAGCTGGTGATGTTCCACTATCTGATTTAGGCACTTGTATTGGTACCATATAAGCTTCAGGATCAATAGCCCTTGTAGCTGCTGTTTCGCCACCTGAAAAATCATCAGATAGAGCAAATACATTTCCAGTCTTAACCTTTCTATCTATCTGATCTCTATTAGAAGTAAATTGTTCCTCACTAATAAGACCTTCATTGTACATTCTATTTAGAAAAGCAATAGCTTCAAGGTATTGAGGTTGTTTCCTAGTATCAAGCATATTACCATCTTTATCTTCAGTAGGAGTTCCAAAAAACTGAGACCAATTATACGCACTAACATTACCGGCCGTCATTGCAAAAGGCAACACATCTGCACCATTAAAAGTAAGCTTAGCATCTTTAACCTTTTTAAGCGCTGTTATCATTCCATCTTTAGTAGCAAAATCTGAGGCTTTCACCCCTACCTTAGTCATTAAATCCTGCCTTGCTAGAAAAGAATTATGAAAAGCAAGCAATGCAACTCCTGGATAGGTTTCAAAGTCTTCTGGTGCTCCAAAGAAACTAGCATATCCATAGAAATGTCCATCTGCATTACGGTACCAATCTTGCATTGACTCAACAACCTTAAAATCAGGTGCATATTTTGTAATTAAATCATCATATGCATAAACTTTTTTTGCAGTTTCAAGTTGTTTTCTTAATGGACTTGTAACAGTATCAAGAACTACTACATCTGGAAGGTTTCCTGCTGCCATAAGTGCATTTAGCTTGTCTGCATTACCGGACTGCACATCTAGGCTTATTCCCGTTTCATCAGTCAAAGCCTTCATAGCATCTTTAGTTACATCCCACTTTACACTTCTACCCTCAATAGCTACAAATGCAGAAATTGTATACGGAGAAGTATCCCAAGTCCAGCTTGGACCTGAGCCGCTAGCTACCTCAGGTGTTGTCACCGCCGCTTCTTTAGCCTTACATCCCGAAAGAACTGAGATAGACATTAATGCCACCAACATAAGAGAAAATGATTTTTTCATAAAGATCCTCCTCTATTCTATTTTATATTAATACCAAAGAGTTTATTTTATGACTCCTTGAAATATAAATCAAATGCTACCATAATTAATTTTTTTACCCTTTAACTGAGCCAATAAACATACCCTTTATAAAATATTTTTGTAAGAAAGGATAAAGAGCTACAATTGGAGCTACACACACCATCATCATTGCAAGTCTTATTGTCTCAGGAGATAACGTTTTAGAAAATTCTTGAGCAGCAACACCATTGCCTTGACGCGCCATTTGATTAAGTGCATCTACATTTTTAAGCATATGATAAAGATATAGTTGCAATGTTTCTAATGATTTACTATTAGTAAACATCATTGAATCGAAATATGCATTCCAATGACCCACGGCAGTGAATAAAGCTAAAGCAGCAAAAACAGCTTTGGATAGTGGAATGACAAGTTTAATAAATATATGAAACTCACCTGCACCATCAATTCGTGCAGATTCTATAATAGAAATTGGAATCTCTCTAAATGAAGAATAAAAGATTATCATATTCCATGCGCTAAATAACCCGGGTATAATGTATACCCAAAAACTATCTAATAACTGAAGACCTCTAAGCAATAGATATGTAGGAATAAGTCCTCCGCTGAAAAAAGTGGTAATAAGTATAAAAGTCATGTATATTTTTTTGTGCTTTAGTTCCCTCCGACTCATGCCATAAGCTACCATAGCAGTAAAAAATAAACTTGTTATA
>Ga0209123_1002761_pt1 | contig 14201 bp, 11 predicted proteins | sample BarGraIncu00431A_FD_184500 | JGI IMG/M metagenome (GOLD analysis project Ga0209123, IMG submission 184500) | Arctic peat soil microbial communities from Barrow, Alaska, USA - Barrow Graham LP Incubations 004-31A (SPAdes) (version 2) | ecosystem: Environmental > Terrestrial > Soil > Wetlands >...
GCGATACCACCCTTTTTACAGATAAAAATATCTGCATCTCACTCATCGGGTCTAACAACCCTAGCAGAATAACGACTGCACTCCTTTCGGAGCTGAGACCGGCGCAGCTTACTTTACAGTTCAGCTTTGCTGTTCAGGAGCGACGAAAAAAATTTAAATTAATTTCAACAAAGGTGCTGGCAGAGCCTCTTCTGACTCTTAATTTTTTTGCTCGATTCTCAAATTCATGTTGTCGAGCTCTTCGCTAGTGATCAGGAGATTGCTCTTGATTATCTTGGGTATTGTGATGTATTATCATGATAGTGGAAGACGAAACTTAATCGTACTTTTGTTCATTGCAAAACATTAGGCATGGGAAGTGGTGAGTCTATATTTTTATTCTTTCAACAAGGAGTTACGTTTAAGTATCCTTTCTACATGGGTTTATTATGAGTACTTTCCGAAGCAAGTTAATATAATGTGAACAATGAATTACATGATAAGATCCACGACTATTGCTATCACACTTAGCTTAGCAGCAGTATCTATATTTTTTAAAAAAGAATATAGGTACTGCATAAATCTTGAAGGTTAGATACACCAACTATAAAGAGTTACTGCGGTGTGAAAAATATTACAAAATTTACAAGAATAGGTTGGTTATAGAAATGAAGAGAATTGCTTTACTTATACCAAATGAAAATCAGCTTTTCGAGATCAAAAAATTATTGGTTGAATATCATGATGAAGTAATATTTGAAACTTGTTCGATACTAAATGGCGTTCTAAAAGCTAAGCCATTAATTAAAAAAGGTGTAGAGGTTATAATTGCACGAGGCGAAACTGCGGCTAGTATAAAAAGGACATATCCTGAATTTGTTGTAGTGGAAGTTTCAATAACGGGCTTTGATTTAGTGCTAGCATTGGAAAAGGCCCGTCAGTTTGGCGAAAAAATTGCAGTAGTAGCGTTTCCATCTATGACTAAGCAGATCGAATGTTTAGAAACAGCACTAGGGGTCCATATTAAAAGATATAACCTAATATCAAGAGAGAACGAACATGTTAATGCCATGATTGATAATGCCTTTCAGGATGGCGCAGATGTTGTTCTCGGCGGATTTATAACGACTGATATTGCGCAAAAAAGAAATCTGCCATGCGTTCAAATTGTCACCGGCAACCAGGCATACATTGAAGCTTTCTTTAATGCAAGATCGCTTTTAGCATCAATTGGAGAAGAAAAACGAAAAACAGGATTTATAAAGACGGTACTAAGCCATACCTACGAAGGTATCTTATCCGTTGATGAAACATGTAATATTACTGTAGTTAATCCCACTGCACGACGGATTTTGAAGTTTACTGAGAGTAGAGGGAAGAATGTAAATGATGTATGGCAAGCATTGGGGCTGGATGTGACCGTAAAAACGGGCAAAGAAGAATTAAATAAGTTATATACGGTGAATAGTGTTCAGGTCTTATGTAATAAAGTTCCTATAAAAGATGGGGAAAAAATTATAGGTGCTGTTGCCACATTCCAAGATATCACGAAGATACAAATGGCTGAGTCGCGTATCCGAAAAGAGGTATACTCAAAGGGACATATTGCCAGATTTTGTTTTAAAGATATCTATGGGTCAAGTAAATCTTTACTATCTACGATAGTAAAGGCAAAGAATTTTTCTGTGACAGAAGCTAATATACTGATTACTGGTGAGACTGGTACTGGTAAAGAAGTGTTTGCTCAGAGTATTCATAATAATAGTAAGCGAATCAATGGACCATTTGTAGCTGTAAACTGCGCGGCGTTACCAGCACAGCTATTGGAAAGTGAATTGTTCGGTTATGTCTCTGGCGCTTTCACAGGAGCTAATAAGGAAGGAAGAGCTGGTCTTTTTGAAGTTGCACACACAGGAACTATTTTTTTGGATGAAATCGGTGAGTTAGATTACGTTAATCAAGGGAGATTATTAAGAGTTCTGCAGGAGAGAGCAGTTGTAAGGGTTGGTAGCGATAAGGTTTTACCTGTGGACATCAGAATCATTGCGGCGACTAATAAAAATCTAAGCGAAATGGTTGCTGAGAAGACGTTTAGAGAAGATCTCTTCTATCGGCTTAATGTATTATACTTCAAAATACCACCGTTACGAGAGCGTAGAAAGGATATTAGTATATACGTAAAACAGTTTCTAAAAGAATTGTCGCAAGGCAGAACACTAGAGCTGAGTCGCGGTGCTTTAAAAGTATTAGAGGAGTATCAGTGGTTCGGGAATATCCGTGAATTACGGAATGTTGTCGAAAGAATTGTTGCCATGGCCCAACGTGAGGCTATCAGCGGGGCCTTTGTTAAAAATCTGATCGGAGTGGAAAATCCGGTAAATATTTCTAAAGACCCTTGTAGTGAAGAAGCACGGAAGATAATGCATGCCTTGAATAGCTGTAATGGTAAGATAAGTGATGTCGCCAAGATGTTAGAAATGAGCCGTACAACACTTTGGCGGAAAATGAATAGCTTAGGTTTAAAAAAATAGAATTGTTATATCAATAAGCTAGTTCAATGTGGTGAGCTACTTTTTTGCGACATTGCCAGTGCCCAGCTTACATGGATCGAATAAACTTCCGAAATTAGGAAAGAAACGCCTTGGATTAGTACAAGAAAATGTACTAATCCAAGGCGTTTCTTCTTCACCCATTCAAGGAGAAGAGGAGGAAAACTAGAAATGCCGTTGTAAATGGTTTCCATGAGTTCAATGGCAATAAAGCTTCAGATAACTCAGTAAAAGACGATTATACCCGTGTAGAAGTTAAATTCAATTCCGAATCTGATAAACTTAAATAAAATGGAACCGCATTTGTTTATGGTGCGGTTCCATTCTATATAAAACTATGATAAGCAATTTAACAAAGATGAAACAATAAAGTACTTAAACATGAAACAAGGGGAGTTGTAATGCAACAAAATGGAGTATGTATGATACATATCTTTGTTTGCCTTTATATTTGAGAGGATTAGTGCGAATAAACAAATAATTAGGTGCTAAAACAAGGTAAATTGGACAAATATTTTTATTTGAGAAATATCTATAAAGACTTTTAAAATTTTCTGCTAAGCAGTTTAAATGAAATTTGCAATGAGATCGTGCAACATAGTTTCAAAAAAGCTTATTCAAAATGAAAGAATCCTATTTTTGAATATAATAGCGTAAATAAAAAGTGAAAAATTATAAATAGGCAGCTGATGTATCGGGACTTCTGAAAATTTAAAAAGGTTGGCACGTATTTTGCATTATAAGTATCGTAGTAAAAATTGAAAATTAGGAAGATGGTTCGCCCTACGCACTCATTCTAATAGACAACTTTTAGTAAGAAGGAGTTTTTTTATCTAAGCACTGAAAAATTTATTAATCAACAGGATAACGATGCTGCTTAGTTGTAGGTTTGGTTTTGACAGTAAAGTGAAAAGAGGAGTGGAATTATGGGATTGACTATTGTAGAAAAACTAATTGCGGGCTCCCTTGTCGATGGTGAAATGCGGAAAGGAAATAGAATTGGTATCCATATGTCTCAGACGTTAACCCATGACCTGACAGGCGTTATGGCCTATCTTGAGTTTGAGGCCATGGGGATTAAAAAAGTAAAGACGGACCTATCGGTGAGCTATATTGACCATAATATTTTCCAAGCTGACTTTAAAAATCCTGATGACCATTGCTTCTTGAAAGATATTACTAAAAAGTTTGGGATTGTTTGTACAAGACCAGCTAGCGGGATTTGTCATCAGCTTCACCTTGAAAGATTTGTAAAGCCTGGTAAAAGCCTTATTGGTAGCGATTCACATACCGTTAATGCTGGTGGTGTGGGTATGCTTGCAATCGGTGCTGGTGGATTGGACGTAGCTATGTCGATGGCAGGCGAGCCATTTTATATTAAAATGCCTGAAGTGATAAGTGTAGAGTTGACAGGGGAATTACCACCCTTTGTATCAGCTAAGAATGTTATTTTAGAAGTTTTACGGAGAATTTCAGTGAAGGGTGCAGTCAACGCTGTTTTAGAATATACAGGCCCTGGTGTAAAGAGTTTAAATGTTACAGAACGTGCAACAATTTGTAACATGGGGGCGGAAGCGGGGGCTACAACTTCTGTTTTTCCTAGTGATGAGAACACTCGATATTGGCTTAGGGCTCAAGGTAGGGAGAAAGATTGGGTATCAATTACGGCGGACGCAGATGCTAGCTATGATCGAGTCATTAAGATTAATTTGTCCGAACTAGAACCGCTAATCGCTCTTCCACATCTACCAGATAATGTGGTTACCGTCCGTGAAGTTGCAGGTTTGGCAGTTGATCAAATTATGTTTGGTGGCTGTACTAACTCTTCCCTACAGGATGTGCTTGCGATTGCCCATATTCTTGAGGGGAAAACTGTGCATGGCAATGTAGATGCAGCTCTCTATTGCGGTAGCCGCCAAGTAATGCAGGAGAGTATGAAACGTGGATCTATCTCTGGTATAGTTAGTTCAGGCGTCCGTCTGATGGAGATGTTTTGTGGTGCTTGTAATGGAATGGGTTTTGCACCGCCCACGGATGGAGTATCCTTACGAACGGGGCCAAGAAATTTTCTTGGGCGTTGTGGTCATACGACTGCAGGCGTATATTTAATTGCTCCTGAAGTTGCAGCTGCATCGGCAATTACTGGCAAAATAACAGATCCTCGTGATTTGGGACTCTCACCATGGAAATACCAAATGCCAGCAAGCTTTATGGTCGATGAAAGTATGTTTTTGTTACCTCCAGAAAAAACTGATGACATAGAAATCAGAAGGGGACCTAATATCAAACCGCTGCCTGTGCTTGAACCCATACTTGATCAAATCGAAGGAGAATTGCTTATAAAAGTTGGCGATGATATAACGACTGATCATATACTTCCTGCTGGCGCCCAATTTATGCCTATTCGCTGTAACATTCCAGAAATTTCTAAGCACGTATTCCATGTAGTGGATCAGACTTTTCCTGATAGGGCCAAACGCGCAGGGGGCGGGCTTATTATGGGCGGTCATAACTACGGACAAGGATCTAGTCGGGAGCAAGCTTCTTTATCACCAAAATATCTTGGTGTAAATGCAGTCATTGCAAAAAGTTTTGCCCGTATTCATTTAGCAAATCTAGTTAACTTTGGCATTCTGCCTCTCGTTTTTGTAAATGAAATCGATAGTGATTCATTCAATCAAGGGGATATGTTATTAATTGAAACAGCAACCCTTACCAGTGGTGCAGCTTATAAACTTGTAAATAGTACTACGGGTTTTATGGCGCTTGTTGAAAGCCCCTTGTCCCAAGAAGACTTAGACTACGTTAAGATTGGGGGACGTCTCAATTGGATTAAACAAAGGAACGGATAACGGACCAGTTGCAGAGCAAGATCTGTTTTTGCAACCGAATCATTACTGAATTCTTGCTAAAGAGAAACGAACCAATAAATTTATTGAAACTAATTGTGGTTTTAGTGAAACAAAGTAGGATATATGATGAAAGTCAATTAAACAAATAAAATGTATTGTAAAAAATGAAAGTCCCATTTCTTGAAAGTCACCGTAATTGATGGTCTTCGGTATTTCCATAGCATTGGCATGAATTTTGCATTGTATATTATTATACGAAATTCAGCCGAGGAGTGTTGTTCCAGAGTATTACTCGACTGACATAACAAAAATTGGTAAGCAAGGTTAAAAAAAATGGAGGTATTTTAAATGCAAGTTTCAGAAATAGTTGTTAAAATCTTAGAAAAAGAAGGAATCACCGATGCTTTTGGTATTCCAGGTGCCGGTATAAACCCAGTATACAAGTATCTTGGTTTGTCAACTATCAATCACTACTGTGTTAGACACGAAGAAGCTGCCGTTCATGCGGCTGATGGCTATTATAGAGCCTCAGGCAGGCTAGGCGTTGCACTTTGTACCTCAGGTCCTGGTGCTACTAATTTTGTTACAGGCATATATACAGCTAATATTGACTCGATTCCCCTTATTGCCATTACAGGTCAAGGGGCGACAGCTCAACTTGGCAAAGATGCTTTCCAATGTGTGGATATCGTTAAAATCTGTGAACCTATTGCAAAAGCATGTTTTTGTGTGACTGATCCTGGCACAATTGTAGACGTCATGCAAAATGCCTTTAAACTAGCAAAATCAGGAAAACCAGGTCCGATAGTAATTGATTTGCCACTTGATGTTCAAATGGCTGAGGTTAACTTTAATATTGATGAGTACCAACCTTTAACATTTGAAAATCCACGTCCTGACATAAACGACATCAATAAAGCCATTGCGATGATTAATGAAGCAAAGAATCCAACGATTATTATGGGTGGCGGTGTATTATTAGCTGAGGCCAATGAATTGTGCGTGAAATTTGCTGAAATGCTGCAAATGCCGGTTATTACTACTTATATGGCTAAAGGTGGTATACCTGTTGATCATCCTCTTCATGCAGGTCATGCTGGTATACAAGTTGGTCAGCCTATAGGTAACAAGGTTTTTACAGAATCTGATCTTATTATCGGTATTGGTTGCCGTTTCACTGATAGACATACTGGGAATGTTAATGTCTACAAAGCCAATAAAAAGTTTATTCACATTAACGTAGAACCTTCAGAAATAGGTAAAATATTTCAGCCAGATCTAGGTATTGTGGCTGATGCTAAATATGCACTGGAAGCTCTTATCGAAGTTGCGGCAACTGACGGTAAACAAAAGGATTCTGCCAGGATTGATGCCCTGCCTGCCCTTAGAGCTGAATTAAAACGCAAAACAGACTATGATTGTGTGCCAATTAAGCCACATAGAGTATATGAAGAACTTAATAAATTCTTTAAGGATAATGCCATGTTTACCACAGGGTGCGGGCTAAATCAAATTTGGTCAGGACAGCTGCAAGATGTTAATAAACCACGTCTTTACATGCCATCAGGTGGCTCAGGCACTTTAGGTTATGATATTCCTGCTGCTTTTGGAGCGAAGGTTGCAAGTCCTGAGAAATATGCTGTAGCTGTTATGGGAGACTTTGGTTTCACATTCCATGCCCAAGAATTGGCAGTTGCTGCCGCTGCTAAACTCCCAGTTATTGTTGTTATCGTTAATAATGGTTATCTTGGTTTGATCAGACAAAATCAGAAATATGCTTACGGTTATGAATATGCAGTTGAAATGGATGTAAATCAAGGCGTTATGGATTACATCAAGGTTGCTGAAGGTTTTGCTTGCGCAGCTGAAAGAGTGTTCAAACCTGAAGATATCAAAGGCGCACTAGAAAGAGCAGCTAAATCTAAGATTCCTTATGTTATTGATATTGTTTGTGAACGGACAACAGATTGTTCAATGGGGCCTGCTGTTGATTGTGTTAAAGAGTTTATCTAATAAACTGTATTGAAAGATGCTGGAGGTTGACCAATGAATAAGATCGAGAAAAAAATGGCTGAGATACTGAAGGATTTGCGGAAAAACTACGGAGTGACTGCTATTAAATCCTCTCTGGAAGCAGAAGGAATTCGTCTAAATGAATTGCTAAGAATGATGGAAATTATTCTTAGAGCAGATACTGGTTTTAATGTTAAAATCGGTGGGTGTGAGGCGCTAACTGACATGCGATTGGCAAAAATGTATGGGGCTACTGCAGTGATGTCCCCAATGATCGAATCGAAATTTGCACTTGAAAAATTTCTAGAAATGGCTGAAATTGAGTATTCTTGTGATGAACTGGAAGATATCCAATTACTGATCAACATTGAGACGGTGGATGGGTACGAGAAAATTGATGATATTTTGGCAGCATCCAATCTGAAGTTATTAGATGGCATCGTACTTGGTCGTACGGATTTGTGTAACGCATTAAGAATCAAAGATGCCAATGCTCCAGAAGTATTGGCTTTAGCCAAGGATCTTTTCACAAAAGCTAAACAAAAAAATATTAAATGTTTAGTTGGTGGCGGCGTTACTGTCAAATCTATTCCTTTCTTACGTGAGTTAGATGGGCTAATTGATGGCTACGAAACAAGAAAAGTAGTATTTGGTGATTACAAAAAAGCAACAGAGAATATGGAAGAAGGTATTCGTCTAGCGCTTACATTTGAATATCATTGGTACGAATTAAAACAGTCTTATTATGGCGAGATCTATCGAGAAGACGCTGGTAAAATGGAAAGTTTAGCCTCTATGTTGAAACTATAAAGACTCTTAACGTCCACTGCACGGGTGATTCCCATCATGGTGCGTTGGTCCTCTTCTAATAAAAACTGGTCAACGATGAGATTAAACATTAACGAAGAAACGAAGGGTGCTTCTCTTATGGAGGATGCATCCTTCGTTAGTAAGAGCAGTTATCTGATGATTATGATAAAACTTCTTCGCCTCTGATTAGGGGATATAACTATCTTTTTTAATTTACCATATATGGCAAATGGTTGGGAGTGTATTTGATGGAAAAGATACTTTTTGTTAGTCCATCACAAAAGATTGCAGAGAACGCTGCGCAGGTTATGGCTGAGATGGGACTGAGCTTGCCAATAATAGTAAGTAAAGCGAAAGAGGTAAAGGAAGCTGTTCGTAACTGTTCATATTAAAGGCATGCTGGGTAACTTCCATAATTCCGTTGAACATGTATTGAGAAACGTCGAGCAAAGTAGTGTGATAACCCAGGAACAGGCTAAAGCCACTCAGGAAATAGCTCGGATGCTAGATGATTTACGTTTAATTGGGCAAAAACTAATTGATGTAGCGTAAAATTTAATCATTATGGTCTTACAACGAGATCAAACATAAATACCAAGATCGTGACAATTAAAATTTATATTATTAAGAGGAGTTGGTTTTTTTGTCTATTAAAAAGTTAGAAGAACTCAAAGAAACTAGTAGGCATGTGCGGGCGGACATTGTTAATATGACGGCAGCGACAGGTTCTGGTCATCCAGGAGGAAGTCTTCGAATGCTTGGTGAAAAATAGCCCAACACCTCTTGAAATGATAGGAATACAAGATACATTTGGTGAAAGCGGTTTTCCTGAAGAGCTGACTGCCAAATATCAGCTTATGGCCAAAGATATTGTGTTGGCAGTTCAAAAAGTAGTGAAAAGAAAATAAAAATACGGAGGTAGTTGTCAATGATTGAATCTATGAAGAAGTATATGAAGGTTGGAATTGTGAATTTTATGGCCTATCCTTCCACCATAAAGGGGGAGGGTCCTATAGTAGAAGCTACCAGAAAAATAGCGGGCGATGATTATTTTGATGCTATTGAGGTAACTTGGATTAAAGACAAAGACACGCGCAAACAAGTAGCTGACATGGTTAAAACTGCTGGCTTAACGCTAGGTTATGGTTGTCAGCCAAGGCATCTTACTACAGGTCTTAATATTAACTCTCTGGACGAAAAAGCGCGTATTGTGGCACTCGCTACCCTCAAAGACGGTGTTGATGAAGCCTATGAATTAGGGGCCGTAAGTTGTGCTTTCCTTTCTGGAAAATATGATGAAGACAAAAAAGAAGAGGCCTTTGCCTCATTAGTAAATTCAACGAAAGAACTTTGCGCTTATGCAAAATCAAAAGGTGATTTGAAGATTATACTTGAGGTATTCGACTATGATTTCGATAAGAAATCTTTGATTGGCCCTGCAACTCTTGCTAAACGTTTTGCGGAAGTCATTCGAGGCGAATATGATAATTTCGGTCTGATGGTTGATTTAAGTCATATCGTACAACTCCATGAAACAATCGAGGAAGCCATATTGCCCATTAAAGATTATATTGTTCATGCTCACATTGCTAATTGTGTTGTTGGCGATCCTGCAATGGCTGCTTATGGGGATATGCATCCACGATTTGGTTTTCCCAATAGTGCAGTTGGCGTAGATGAAGTTGTACATTTTTTACGAGTACTCATGGATATTGGCTTTATCTGTAAAGAAAAATGCCCTATCGTGAGCTTTGAAGTAAAGCCATGGGGTGACGAGGATCCTGACATGGTAATTGCGAATGCGAAGCGAGTGCTAAATCAAGCTTGGGCCAAGCTATAAAAAAAGGAATAGGTGTTCATTATGAAAATAGTTGTATTAGATGGTTATGCTTTAAATCCTGGTGACTTAAGTTGGGCTGGTCTTGAAGCTTTAGGTGAGGTAGTTGTTTATGACAGGACACCTGCTGATCAAACGATTGAAAGAGTTGGGGATGCTGAGATCGTCTTTACTAATAAAACTGTTATTAATAAAGAAGTCTTTGATGCTTGTTCAGCGATAAAATTTATCGGTGTATTGGCCACAGGTTATAATGTTGTTGATGTGAGTGTAGCTAAGGGAAAAGGTATACCTGTTACCAATATTCCAACCTATGGAACCGCTGCCGTATCTCAAATTACGATAGCGTTGCTACTGGAAGTATGTCATCATATCGGTGAACACAGTAAAAGCGTACTGAACGGCGACTGGGCTAATTGCCCGGATTGGTGCTATTGGAACTCCCCCCTAATTGAACTTGCCGGTAAGACACTGGGTATTATTGGATTTGGCAGAATTGGTCAGGAGACAGCTAAGATTGCTCAGGCGTTAGGTATGAGAGTATTAGCCTTTGATTCTTATGAAGTTGAAGCCTTGAAAAGTGATACATTACAATATGTAAGTCTTGATGAACTCTTGGCCAAGTCGGATGTTATATCCTTACATTGTCCGTTATTTGAGAGCACACAAGGAATGATCAGCAAAAGCAACATCGCTAAAATGAAAGATGGGGTGATCATCCATCGCTAAAATGAAAGATGGGGTGATCATCCTCAATACATCCCGTGGTCCTCTTGTCGTTGAAGAAGATTTAGCTGAGGCACTTAATAGTGGCAAAGTATATGCTGCTGGGCTTGATGTCGTCTCATCTGAGCCAATTAAAGCTGACAATCCATTGCTGACAGCTAAGAATTGTATTATAACGCCACATATTGCTTGGGCACCTAAAGAATCTAGATCGCGACTGATGAATATTGCTGTTGATAATTTGAAAAAATTCTTAGAAAACTTGCCAATTAATGTTGTAAACAGGTAAAATAATGACACATAAATAACTTCAGGTGGGATTGTCAACATTAAACTAGACAGTTTTTTAAAAGTGAAAAATTGGGCTCAATGTTGATTTACTGAGGCCATCATTGAAAGAATAAAGCAATCTTAATCCAATTATTTTTTTGATAATAGTCTAGCGGTACTTATGGTAATCGCTAGACTATTATTGATGGGAGCAGTGCAGGACTAAAAAATATAAGTTTGAAGAGGTGAATGGTATGAATGCCATTGTAGATAAGTTTCGAACAATTCCAACAACATGTATTTCAGACGTTATGCAAGGCCTTAATAATCTTGATCCAGCTATTAAGCCTCTAAAGGAAGAATATATAATGGCGGGAAGAAGCTGTACTGTGAAGATGATGGCAGGCGATAATATGGCAGTACTTAAAGGGATCCGACAGGCGAAACCGGGAGATATTCTAGTGGTTGACGCGAAGGATTATCTCTATAGTGCTGCTGCTGGAGATTTTGTCATAGGTCTTGCTCATACATTGGGCTTGGGGGGCGTAGTGATCGACGGTAGTGTACGAGATGTAATTAGTATTAAGAATTCAAATTTCCCCGTTTTCTGCAAAGGAACTACAGTCGCTTGTAGTAAGAAATATGGTATAGGTGAAGTTAACGTACCTATCTCGTGTGGTGGGGCTGCGATACAGCCAGGAGATATTATAGTAGGAGATGCGGACGGCGTTGTCGTCATCCCTCAATCTAAGGCAGAAAGTGTCCTGAAAGCAGCAATGTTAAAATTGCAAAACGATCAAGAGCGTGCCGAAACTATTCTAGGGAACCCGCAAGCTGCAGAAAGATATATAGATAGTCTTCTTACTGATAGCTGCAAGTAGATTAGTAGGACTTCACACCTTATTGAACATATTAGTGGGCGTGCAATGGACGAAAAGTCAAAGTAGGGGATGGCGTATTTACTGATGATGGTGAGAGTCGTTCTATTGAAAATATAGATAAAACTGATTTAGAGTATATAGCACTAGTTATCTATTCATAGTCATGAGCTGATCCTAGCAGAGAATAAGGAAAAAAAAGACCGTCAAATAAGCTACAGAGGAATTTCTAGAGAGGCTGCTGAAAATATTTCGATTTGCAACCCCCAAAATAAAAGAAACAGAAGACGTTGCAAATTTTTACTAATTTGCAGCGTCTCCTATTTATCTCCTACCATTATTAGCAAACTAAGAATAACGTTATTGACAGGCTTGTCCATAGTGATTTTTTTAATATACCTATACAGAGGTACTATTAGATGAAACTTATAGTCTAATTATGCAACAAATATTCTAAAGGTTTGCAATGATGTGAAACATGATTGAGAAAATTCGCTTAATTTGAAACAAAACGCTATTCCAATTGATAATAGAAAAAGAAAAGATCAGAAAATTTAAAATAGATCGCCGATTGTATTGGCTTGGATACATGTTTTAGAGGTTGGCACAGTTTTTGCATATATTAACTAGCGTAGTAATATATCGTAAGTTCTTAATTATAATCGGGGAGGAGGTTTTGTCCTCATTGCCATGTAAGCAATCATTCTAATAATCAAAAACTATTTAGGAGGAATATTAATGACAGAGAAGCAACTTCAAACTTCTACAACAACAACGTTCATGCAGATGGATATTTTCGGGATGCCTTTATGGGTATATATTTGTGGTTCCATGATAGCCATTTTAGCAATGATGACAAAATCCTTACCTACGGATATGTCGGGCAGTATTCTGCTGTTATTTGTAGTTGGTTCTGTATTTGGGAAAATTGGCGACGAATTACCGATTTGGAAAGATTATTTTGGCGGCGGTGCCCTCATGGCTTTTTTGGGTGCTTCTTTATTAGTTGGTTATCATGTTATTCCGTCCGTCAATATTAAAGCAGTAGCATCACTGTTTGATAAGGGTGCAGGAATGCTTGATTTTTTCATTTCGATTATTATTACAAGTTCGATTGTAGGCATTGATAGAGGTTTATTAGGCAAAGCTGTCAGAGGATTTATCCCGATGGTGATATTTGGAACTTTTACCGCCCTTGCCATGTCTGTACTTGGTGGGTACCTTGTTGGGGTGCCATATCATGAAGCTATCTTAAATTATGCCCTTCCGATCATGGGTGGAGGAAATGGTGCTGGTGCTATTCCGATGAGCCAAATATGGGGGCAAGTAACTGGTCAAGATCCTAAAATTTGGTATTCTAAGGCAGTAGCGATTTTAACTGTCGCTAATATTATTGCAATTATTACAGGCGCACTGTTGAATGGACTAGGAAAGAATTTTCCGAAATTGACAGGGAATGGCGAATTGCTTAAAAGTAATGTAGTGGAAGAATCTGCTGCTACTAAAACAAAAGTAATAGCCACTTTGGAAGACGGGGCTCTTGGTTTATTTGTAGCTATGACATTCTATGTTCTTGGTAATTTGATTGGAAAAGGCTTACTGCCTACAATAGGCGGAATAGTAATTCACCCCTATGCTTGGATGGTGGTCCTTTTAATCGCCGCTAATGCCCTGCAAATAGTTCCAGAACGGGCGAAGGCAGGGTTAAAAAAGGTTAACGAATTTATGATGGGTAAGCTTATGTACGTTTTTTTAGCGGGAGTCGGTATAACGTACGTGGAGTTTGATGGGTTAGTTACAGCGGTTAACGTTGTGACTGTAACGATATCTTTATTTACAGTTCTGGGTGTTGTCCTCGGGACAGCATTGTTTGCTAGATGGGTTGGTTTCTACGAGATTGAGTCGGCCATTGCCGCTGGTCTGTGTCATGTAAACAGAGGCGGTTCTGGTGACCTAGAAGTATTAGGCGCTTCTAAGAGATTAATATTAATGCCTTATGCTCAGTTGGCGACCCGCCTTGGCGGAGGTATGATCTTAGTCGCTGGTAGTGTATTGTTCAACATGTGGGCAAAGTAAACAATTTCAGGTTAGCATAAATAATAATTACTTTCAAATCCATCCATGATTACTTGATAGCAAACAAAATGATGTTTGATAGATTGAAATCATGGATGGATTTCTAATTTTAAAGCCATCCAACTACTAATGAAGTTCATGGGGAAAAGTATATAAAAGAATTGTAAGCGTCAATTTGGTTCTTGCCCACTTTAGTTGATTTTCAATGATT
>Ga0209123_1002762_pt1 | contig 14198 bp, 17 predicted proteins | sample BarGraIncu00431A_FD_184500 | JGI IMG/M metagenome (GOLD analysis project Ga0209123, IMG submission 184500) | Arctic peat soil microbial communities from Barrow, Alaska, USA - Barrow Graham LP Incubations 004-31A (SPAdes) (version 2) | ecosystem: Environmental > Terrestrial > Soil > Wetlands >...
GCGGGCGGAGACGTTCAAGTTCTCCACCGATCCCGAACTGGTCGCGAAGGTGAGCGATGTGGTCGGGTTGTACCTGGCCCCACCGACCGACGCGATCGTGTTGTGCGTGGATGAGAAGAGCCAGATCCAGGCCCTGGACAGGACCGCGCCGGTGCTGCCGATGCGGCCTCACGCGTGTGAGAAACGCACCCACGACTATGTGCGGCACGGCACCACCACTTTGTTCGCCGCTCTGGAGATCGCCACCGGGAAGGTGACCGGGGCGTGCAAACCACGCCACCGTCATCAGGAGTTCCTGGCGTTCCTCAAGCAGGTGGCCCGCGCCTACCCCGACGGCGAGTTGCACCTGGTGATGGACAACTACGCGACCCACAAGCGGGTCGAGGTCCGCGACTGGCTGGAAGCCAACCCGCGGATCAAGACCCACTTCACGCCGACGTCGGGATCATGGTTGAACCTGGTCGAGGTCTGGTTCGGGATCATCGAACGCCAGGCCATCCACCGCGGCAGCTTCGGCTCCGTCAAAGACCTCAACGCCAAGATCCGCGGATTCGTCAACGGCTGGAACGACCGCTGCCACCCCTTCGTCTGGACCAAGACCGCCGACCAAATCCTCAAGAAAGCCAAACGCTCAACCACCTCGGGAACGGACCACTAGTTGTACTGACCGGACAGGTTGGTCGATGGGTTGTGACGACACGATCTGATTGATCGAACGCGTGGAGGACCTCCCGCGGTTGAGTGGAACTGCTCAAAGTGTCCGCTCGAAAACAGGAGGTCCTCCATGTCCCACGCTAACGCAGCCCTGACCCCGAGGCATCGGCTGAAGGTCGCCCAGCTCGTCGTCGACGACGGGTATCCGATCAGCGAGGTCGCGGCCAGGTTCCAGGTGTCGTGGCCCACGGTGAAACGCTGGGCTGACCGGTATGCGGCTGGGGAGTCGATTACCGACCGGTCCGGCCAGCCCCGGCGACAGCCCGGCAGAACTCCGGCGGTCGTGGTGCGCCGGGTGCTCGAGCTGCGGTGGCGAAAGCGGCTGGGCCCGTTGCAGCTGTCCGCCAGGTGCGGGGTGGCCGCGTCGACGGTGCACAAGATCTTGACCCGGAACGGGCTGAACCGGCTGGCCTATGTCGATCGGGCCACCGGTGAGCCGGTCCGGCGTTACGAGCATGACCATCCCGGGTCGCTGATCCATGTCGATGTGAAGAAGCTGGGCAACATCCCTGACGGTGGCGGCTGGCGCTACGTCGGACGCCAGCAAGGAAACTGGAACCGGCAAGCCACCCCCGACAAGCCCCGCAACAAGTACCGCAACGAGTTGATGCGGCACGCGTTTGTGCACACCGTGATCGATGACCACAGCCGGGTCGCCTACGCCGAGGTTCACGACGACGAGACCGCGCTCACCGCGACCGGGGTCCTGGCCCGGGCCGTGGCCTGGTATTCGACGCGCGGCGTCACCGTCGAGCGGGTGCTGTCCGACAACGCCAGCTGCTACCGCAGTGCCGCATGGCACACCCTGTGCGACCAGCTCGGCATCACCGTGAAGAAGACCCGGCCCTACCGGCCCCAGACCAACGGCAAGATCGAATGCTTCCACCGCACCATGGCCGACGGCTGGGCCTACGCCCGCCACTACCAGTCAGAGACCGAACGCCGCGACGCACTTGCCGGCTGGCTCCACGAATACAATCACCACCGGCCCCACTCAGCCATCGGAGGCAAGCCCCCGATCAGCCGATTGACCAACCTCCCCGCTCCGACTGCGCCTGTTCACGATCCCCGCCACGATCGCCCGCACCGCCAGACAGACGGTCTTGCACCTATCCGAGCGGGCCACCTGGACCCACGCCGCCGTCGACGCGATCACCCGACTCGACCACCTCAGCCCCTCACCCGGCTGACCCGACCCTCCCCTGTCCCGACCAGCCCCGCACCCCCCGGACCCGTGGAACCCCGACCGGCGACCTGGTCGAGCTGGTCCGGGAACAGGTGCCCATAGAGGTCGAGCGTCATGGTCGCGGACTTGTGTCCGAGCATCTGCTGCACGACCTTCACGTTCGCGCCCGACGCGATCGCTAGCGACGCGCGGTGTGGCGTAGCGCCTGTGGATGGCAGGCCCTCGAGGCCTAGCGATGCGGCCGCCTCGGTCAGGACCAGCCGCTGAAAACGCCTGCGCTCGCAGCGCTCCGCCCTTCGCGGCGGTGTGCGCCGAGCTGCGCGCGTGCATGGGATTCGAGGTGCTCCCTAGCTGACGATGAGGTGGGGCCGGATGGCCACGGCTCGGATGCCGGCCTCCAACTTCAGGGGTTCGACGCGGATCTCGCATCCGATGATTCCCGCGTCGGCGGCGTACCTGGATTTAGCCATCGATGACCCTCTTGGCCACCCGAACCCCGACGGTTCGCCCGGCACCGACGGGAGCATCTTGGACGGCTTGAGACGCCCTTCAGCGCAGCTCCGGGAGCTCTCAAAGGGCGCATTGATGGGCTTCCTTAGGATGCACGGGGGATGCAAGATCGAATGACTTGCCGGTCCGACGAGGGTATTTCACCTAGTCAGACCGGCATTAGAGCGTGGCTCCCCCGACTGGACTCGAACCAGTAACGGCCCCAAACTCCCCCGTCTGGGAAACCCCTGTTGAAAGCCTTCTGACTAGGTGATAGACCAAACAGTAACGCCACCGTTGGGATTGCACATGTCCGCAGAACTACCCAGGTTTTGGCTGCTATGTTGCCCATATGTTGCCCAAGAGGCGACGATGAGGAGGAATCCATGGCCGAGCGACGCGGGTTCGGACGCATCCGGAAGCGCTCTAGCGGTCGATGGCAGGCGGGGTACGTCGGGCCAGACATGGAGCTGCACCACGCCCCGGTGACATTCCTGCGCAAGGGCGACGCTGAGGCCTGGCTCAACGCCGAGCACCGGCTGATGGAAGTAGGAGAGTGGACTTCGCCAGAGCAACGGGACCGGGCGAGGCATGCCGCCGACGGGACGCTGAACGAGTACGCGCCCACGTGGCTGGCCACGCATCGGCGTAGCGACGGGACTCCTTTGAAGCCGAGGACGCAGGCTCACTATCAGAAGCTGCTCGACACGCGCATACTTCCCCAACTGGGTGACCTCCCAATGCGCGCCATGACAGAGGACACGCTGACCGACTGGCGCGACAACCTGCCCAACACGCCCGTGATGAACGCCCATGCCTACGCGCTGCTGCGCGGCATCCTGACAACGGCAGCGAAGAGTGACGCCCGGATCAAGCCGCCCGTCGTCGCGGGCGCAGCCAAGGCCAAGACGACGCACAAGGCCGAGCCCGCCACCCTGGACGAGTTGGCGACCATCGTGGCGAACATGCCCGAGCGCTACCGGCTCGCGATCCTGCTCATGTCCTGGTGCGCCCTGAGGTTCGGGGAGGTCACCGAGCTGCGCCGACAAGATATCGACCTTCGCCGTTCGCGCATCCGGATCCGGCGCGCCGTCGTGCTGGTCAACCATGAACGCATCGTGACCACACCCAAGTCTGAAGCCGGCGTCCGGGACGTCTCGATCCCGCCTCACCTTGTGCCCCTGGTCCACGCCCACCTGGACGAGCACGCCCAACCGGGGCCGGCAGGTCTGCTGTTCCCCGCGGTGTCCGGTAGTCACCTGTCGCAGTCGACGTTGAACGGCAAGCCGTCCCGCCGACGCATCATCAAGGGCCGCATCGTCAACGAGGGCGCTACGGGGTTCTGCCGGGCGCGTGAGGCCGCGGGACGCCCCGACCTGAGGCTGCATGACCTGAGACACACCGGCGCCGTCCTGGCCGCACAGACGGGCGCGACTCTGGCAGAGCTGATGGCCCGTCTCGGGCACTCGACGCCGGGCGCAGCGATGCGCTACCAGCACGCGGCACGCGACCGTGACAAGGCGATCGCAGAAGCGCTCTCGAGGATGGTGACGGTATGACCGAGGTCGACATCGTGTGCACCGGGCGCTGCCGTCACGCACCCGCAGAACTCGGCGTCATCTCGTGACAGCCAGGGACGGTCACTTCCGAAGGCTGGGCAGTCTGGGGGCGCCGAGTCCCGACGCCGCCGCGCAAGGCGGCAGATCACGTCGACCAAGTGAGGTTCTGGGCGGTTGTTCTCCGCACATCCGCCTGGTGCGTGGAAGACATATCGCATGACCGTCGAGCGTCTTGTGCGTATGCATTGGTTCGACCAGGAGTTCGACTCCGGTGACGTGGAGCAGGAGGCTGTAATCGCTGACTTCCTCGCTCACCTGGCACGTCTGGTGGACTGCGTGGAGTACGTCGACGGCCCAGTCACGATGGTGGGCCTCTATGTGGTGGGTGCGTGCTCCTCTGCCAGCGGCGTGCCCAACCCGGTGCCATCGACTCCTATCGTCGTTGACGAGCGTGGGGAGCCGATCGGCGAACTACTCCTCTGCCTGTATGCCCAGGGATACATCAACAGCCTTGAGTACGCCTCGTTCACGGATGAGACGCCGACCGTCCTACCCCCAATAGATCGTGCCAGGCATCGTTGACTCGGCGCCCCACCGTCGCCTCTTCGGAAGATCGCCCGCGCCTCACGCTGATGGCTCTGACCACTGCTGCGCCGGCGGCGCCCGCGATCCGTACCAGCGGCGCCTAGGCGGAACCGATGTCACCGATCGCCACGCAGGGTCACCGAGTGTCTGCCATGATCCGGGCCAATGATTCGATGCCGCAGGCAGCCAGCTGCTTCATGCTGCCCTGCCAGATCGTCGCCGGCGCGCTTCGGCCGCTCGGCGCGCCCAGCAGTCGTTCGCGGGCGTCCCGGTGCGGTTGATGGGTTCGTGGGGCGCTACTGGGCGCGGTCAGCTGAGAACAGGCGCCGCAACTGCTCCGCATAGAGTGCGCTCGTCCGCTGACGCCTGTGAGGGCATCACCGAGTGCTGCCTGGACTACCTGGGGGCTCGACAGGGGGTGCCATGGCTGCGGCCCAGAGCACGATCAGGAAGACCTCTGGGTCGAAGTCCGAGGTGAGCTCGCCGGCCTCCTGTCTGCGGCGGATGTCCTCGATCGCATGAACGAGACGCTCCGCCTGGGGGTTCTCCGATTCGTCTATCGAGTCGCCCAGGGCCTGCCAGAGCAACAGCCTGCTCCGATGCCGATGACCACGCATGTCATCAGGGGGGCGAGCAGCTCGGTGACGGCTGCCGGTACGGTCTCCAGGACGACGGCGAAGCATCCGGCCGCTTGGAGGTCGAGAGCGGCCCTGAATCAGTTGTTCGGCTTGGTCCGCGGTCCGGCCTTGTACCCGGTATCCGCCGAGCGACGTAGCGGCCTGCGGGGTGAGTCCGACGTGGCCCATCACCGGGATGCCCGCCTGGATCACCGCTCGGGCCCTGTCGACCGAGGTGCCGGCGCGTTCGAGTTTCACCGCGTCGGCGCCGCTGTCCTTGACGAAGCGCTGGGCGGTCCGTACGGCCGTTTCGTCGGAGGCCTCATAGGAGCCGAACGGCAGGTCGGCCACGAGCAGCGCTGACTGCAGCCCCCGTCGGACCGCCCGGGTCAGGACGAGCATCTCCCACTGTCACCGGTACGGTCGAGTCGTAGCCCAGCACGACGTTGGCTGCGGAGTCGCCGACCAGGACGATGTCGATGCCCACCTCGTCGGCGACGCGGGCGCTGGGGTGGTCGTACGCGGTCACCATGACGATCGGCTCGCCGGTAGCCTTCTTGGCCGCCAGCGAGGTCAGCGTCGCTGCCGGTCGTCCTGTCGCGTCACGGCCTCCGCCCGACATCGTCAGTCCTCGATCGTGTCGTTGAGCGAGGCCACGTCGGTGTCGACCGCGACGATGTGGTTGCTTCGGTCGACATGGACCACCCGCGGTTCGTAGGAGCCGAGCTCGTCACGGTCGTACAGCCCGTAGGAGACCAGGATCACGGTAGGGCGTCCAGGAGCGGGGTGTCGCGGTCCGAGTGGGCCGAGAGGTGCTGTCCGGCCGAGGTCGCCTCGATATCCACCGGTCCTGCGGCGGCGGCGCAGGCGTCGGTAGCCGCGGTGGAATTGAACACTTCGGTGTGGACCTGGAGTTCGGGCACCCAGAGACCGGGCATTGTGTCTACCACCGTTCTCATGGTCGCAAAGAGCCTCCGGGGTTGCCCGACCTCGGCCCGATGCCGCCCAAACGCGTGGAGTGTGGTCTGGCCGCAACAGCGGGGGCCGGGTCCCTGACGTCGTCCCCCACCGGTGTCCGGAGGCAGACCGCCAGCCCTTGACTCGCACAGCCTGACGGACCAGGAAGAGCCGGGCCGGATCAGCCTCCTAGTCCAAACCCCGGTTCAGGGCAGTGAGTCCGCCCTGAGTAATCTGACACCTGCCCGATCGCCTGCGAAGCCGCTAACGACGGGGCTCGCCCGTTCCGCAACGAGGCGGAACTGTGGTGTCGATCGAAGGAGAACTCATGGCTGACCAACTGTTGGACTTCACGGGGAAGGTCGTCTTCATCACCGGCGGCGGCACGGGTATTGGGCAGGCGGTGGCCGTGGCGTTTGCGCGGGCCGGGGCCAAGGTTGCCATCTGCGGCCGTTCGAACGGCGACGAGACGCTGCGCCTCATCAAGGCAGATGGTGGCGAGGCGATGTTCGTCCGCGCAGACGTGAGCAGCTCGGCCGACGTCCAGAACGCGATCACGGCGACTGTGGAGGCGTACGGTCGCCTCGACATCGCTTTCAACAACGCAGGGCTGCTTCCTGTGACCGCGCCCCTGGCTGATCAGACCGAGGAGGACTTTGATCGGATCATCGGCGCCGACCTGAAGGGGGTCTTTCTGTGCATGAAGTACGAGATCCCCGAGATGTTGAAGGTCGGTGGCGGATCGATTATCAACAACGGTTCCGTGGTGAGCCTCGTGGCCGACCCCGGTATGGCGCCGTATGCGGCGGCGAAGCACGGTGTTGCTGGGTTGTCCAAGGGTGCGGCGCTGGAGTACGCCAAGCAGAACGTCCGCATCAACGTGATCGCACCGGCCTTCGTCGGAACGCCCATGACGGCGGGGTGGCTGGCTGACCCGGTGATGGCGGAGCTGGTCAAGTCGTTCAACGCTGCCGGCAGGGTGGCGGACCCAGAGGAGATCGTGGGCATTGTCCTGCTACTGGCCTCGCCCATGGCTTCCTTCATGACGGGCGGGGTCTATTCGGTGGATGGCGGGCAGACCGCTCACTGATAGTCGGTGACGCTCGGCTCGAGCCGTCGGGATCGGCAGTTGCCGTCCCGAACGGCCGGGCCCGGCCGTTCGTCGGGCGGTCGATCCGACCTCTACTGCTCTTGGCGATCGAACGCCAGCCAGCACGGCGCCGTGGCTGCATGCAACATCGCCATTGCGTGCTCGGTGTCGTGGAGGCCGTCGGCTGCCACGAGGCCCTCCAGTGCGCCAACCACACCGTTCGACGCGTGTTGCACCAGGACGTTGATCGCCATCGCGTCGGGGCGCTTGCCCTGGATGTTGGGGAGGGTCTCAGGGAACTCACGGGCGTGGGCGTTCAGCACCGTCTCGAGGCGTCGAAGGAGCGCCTCGCGGAGTTCCAGCGGGAGTCGTGGCGCCAGTGCGTTGCGGTAGATCTGCACGTTGCGCTGGACATGCTCGACCAGGATGCGGGTGGCGGGCGCGAGCTCGCGGTTGATTCCGCCCTCCGGCAGCCGAGACGGCGTGACGGTCGTGACGTCGTGGTCGTCGTAGAGGTACATCGCCAGGAGGTCGGCCGGGCTCGCAGCGAAGCGGTAGAAGGAGTCGCGGGTCGCGTCGGCCCTTCGGCACACCTCGGCGACCGTGACTTCCGTGATGGGCTTCTCCCCGGCGATCTCGACTACCGCGCGCCGCAGCGCTAACTCCACCCTCGTGAATGACCGCGCCATAGGGCGATGCTATCGTCTGACACATGTCAGATATTCGCTGACGAACCAACGGGCGGCCCGCAACGAAGCGTGGTCGTTCCGGAGGCTCGAGGCCATGCAACAGGGACGTTCTTCACTCGTTCCAGGACGAGCGAGAGTGCGCTCCCAGCGCCATCACCTCGCGGCCTCGCGGACCGAGACGGAGAGATGACCGGATGAATTGCGTGATTGCGTTCAAGTGGGCGAAGAACCCCCAAGACGCCCGCGTAGGCGCCGATGGCGCCGTCGACTGGCGTGCCGCGAAGATGGTTGCGAGCGACGACGACGCTGCCGCAGTGGCCGTGGCGCGTGATCTCGCTGCCGGCGACGAGCTCGTCGGCCTGACGGTCGGCGACGGAGATTCCCCGTGGGCCGCGGCCCGTGGAGCCTCGAGAACCCTGTCGGTCGCTGATGTCGAACCGAACGCAGACAGTGCCGTTCTGGGGGAGGTGCTGGCGGCGGGCGTACGACGCATCGGTGGAGCTGACATCGTCATCATCGGCGACGGAGTCTGGGACCAGATGGTTGCCATGTCGCTGGCCGGCCAGCTCGGCTGGGCCGCGCTGGCCGGCGTAGTGTCCGCGACTGCCGAAGGCGACCGTCTTCACGTCACGCGCAAGTCCGGGACAGGGACCGAGGTCATCGAGGTAGGAACACCCGTGGTTCTTGCGGTCGCGGCGCGCAGGGCCGAGGACAAGCCCCCAGGCATGAAGGACGTGCTCGCCGCTCGCAAGAAGCCATTGGAGAAAGTCGCCATGGCGGATCTCGGAGTGACGAGCGTGGGCGGCGTCACCGTGCGCGGCACCGCCCTTCCCGAGGCGGCAGACGCCCGGATCTTCGATGGCACCGACCCGGAAGCGGCAGTCGAGCAGCTCATGACGGCGTTGCGCTCGGAAGGAGTGCTCTGATGGACAGCTGGATCATCGTGACAGAGGCCGGCCCGGTGGCCGGCATGACAGCTGCCGCCCGCGAGCTGGGGGGCACCGTCACCGCAGTTGTGGTGGGGCCTCGCCCACTGGCCGAGTCCACAGCCGCCTGCGACTGCGACTCCGTACAGTGGTTCGCCACCCCTGACAGCGTTCCGGCCGAGGCACTCGCGCTGCAGGTCACGGACCTGGTCGCCGCCGCGTCGCCCCGCCTCGTACTGGCGCTGGACGACCCCGCGGGCCGTGTCCTGCTGGCTGCGGCCGCTACCAGGCTGGGCGCCGCACTCGTCAGCTCCGTACCTCGACTCTCAGTCGAGGGAGACAATCTGGTCGTCACGCGTCCGGCCGTCGAGGGCAAGGTCGTGGAGACCCTGGTGGTGCCGGGCGCACTGGCGGGCGTGTTCGACGGTGAGGACGTCGACGTCGTTTCGCGGGCTCCTGCCGCGATCACCGAGGTAGCCCCATCCGGGATGGCACTCTCGATGAGGATCATCGAGACGACCGTCGCCCCTGGCGAGGCCGCGGGGCTGCAGCAGGCCGAGCGGGTCGTCAGCATCGGTCGTGGCGTCCGGAAGAGGGAAGACATCGCGCTCGTCGAGGAGCTGGCCGACGCCGCCCACGCGAAGATGGCCTGCACTCTTCCCATCTGTGACGACATGCGTTGGTACGACGAGTCCCACGTGGTCGGCACTTCGACGCAGCAGATCGCCCCCGACCTGTACATCGCCGTGGGCGTCTCCGGGCAGCCGCAGCACATGTCGGGAGTGCGGGCCGCGAAGGTGATCGTCGCGATCAACAACGATCCCGAGGCGACCATCTTCAAGAAGTGCCACTTCGGGATCCTCGGCGACCTGTACGAGATCGTCCCGGCGCTGACCGCGGCGTTCAAGCGGGCCTGATCCGAACTCACTACGCATCTCAACCAAACCCAATGAAGGGACAAGAGAAATGACCGAACAGATTTTCGACGCAGAGTACGACCTCGTGGTCGTCGGTGGCGGCGCCGCCGGCAAGTCCGCGGCGTACACAGCCGCTCAGGCCGGCCTGAGCGTCTGCATCCTGGAGAAGATGCCGACGATGCTCGAGGGGTCCTGCGTCTACGCCGAGGGCACCGCCGCCTTCGAGTCGAGCGAGCAGAAGGCCCGCAAGTTCCCGATCGACCCGGCCACTGGCGAGGCCAAGACTTTCCCGACCAAGCAGGACGCCTTCGAGCGGTACATGAACTACAGCCACTTCCGCGCGAACCCCGAGGTCGCCCGGACCATGGTCGACAACGCCTGGGAGACCATCGACATCTACAAGTCGCTGGGCATCGAGTACAGCGACGTCACGATCTACGCCTACAACCAGGAGCTCGAGCTTTACTCGTTCCACCGGCCGGAGGGCCTTGGCCTGCACTGCCAGGAGACGCTCCTGAAGGCCGTCGAAGGCGCTGGAGTCGACATCTTCACCTCCACACCGGCCAAGAACGTCATCCTGGACGAGGGCCGGGTCATCGGCGTGGTCGCCGAGGATGCCGACGGCAACACGATGCGCGTCGGCGCCAGGGCCGTGCTCCTGTCGGCTGGTGGGTTCGGCAACAATCCCGATCTGGTGGCCAAGTATTCCTGGTTCTCGCGGACGGCTCACGACATGGGCACAGCCGTACCGACTCAGAACACGGGCGAGGGTCTCGCGATGGCCCTCGAGGCCGGCGGCGACACCGAGAGCCTCGGCGCTGTCATGATCATCGCGGTCAATCGGGGCAAGACGCTGACCTCACACACGAGTGGCGCCGGGTCCCAGCCGGTGCTCTGGATCAACAAGACGGGCCGCCGCTTCGCGAACGAGAACGTCGCGATGAGCTTTGCGGACTGCGGCAACACCATGGCCAAGCAGCCCGATGCCACCGTGTACGCCATCATCGACAGCGACACCGTCACGCATCTGATGGAAGACGGCTCCGACATCGGCCTCGGCGACTTCATCGTGTATCACCAGAAGCTCACGGGCCTCCAGACCGAACTCGACCAGGACGTCGCCGACGGTATCGCCTGGAAAGGCGACACGGCCGAGGAGCTTGCCGCCGCGATCGGGCTCGACCCGGAGGTCGTCGCCGCAACGATCGCCCGCTACAACGAGGCCTGCGACAACGGGCACGACACGGAGTTCTTCAAGCCGGCCGCATCCCTGCGCCCGGTCAAGAAGGCCCCGTTCTATGCGATCAACATGACCGGCAGCGTCCTGGTGTCGTGTGGCGGCATCCGCGTCAACGGCAACATGCAGGTGGTCAACCGCGAGTACGAGCCCATCCCGGGCCTGTATGCCGCCGGCATGGAGGCCAGCGGCCTCTTCGGCGACACGTACAACTTGGACGTCCCGGGCACGGCCAACGGCTTCGCCCACACATCCGGTCGGGTAGCGGCCCGTCACGTGGCTGAGACGCTGAAGGCCAGCGTCTCCGTCTAGTCCACCCGCCCGAGCCGCCTCCGCGCCACCCTCCCGTGGCGCGGGCGGCCCGCCGCGGTGCGGTCTGGCGAGCCCGGCGTCGGCCCCACTAATGAGGAGCACTTCAAGAGATGACTGTGGAACCAGATGTGGCTTCGGAGGTGGACTTCGACGCCATCGTGATCGGCGGTGGGGTCGCCGGCTGTGTCGCGGCCTACCAATTGGCCAAGGCCGGACGGTCTGTCGTCCTGATCGAACGCGGCGCAGAACCGGGTGCGAAGAACCTGTCCGGCGGCGTCTTCTACTCGCGGGTCATGGAGCAGGTGTTCCCGAACTTCGTGACCGAGGCGCCGGTGGAACGGCACATCACCCGAAACGTCGTGAGCTTCCTGTCCCCTGCGTCCTCGGTGAACGTCGAATACTGGGACGAGCGACTGGCAGCCCCGGTGAACGCCGTGACGGTGCTTCGGGCCAAATTGGACGCCTGGTTGTCTGCACAGTGCGAGGAGGCCGGGGTAATGGTGATGCCTGGCGTCCGGGTTGATTCGCTCATCATGAGCGGCGACCAGGTGGTTGGCGTGACCGCCGGTGAGGACGAGCTGCGGGCCCATGTGGTCATCGCCGCGGACGGGGTCAACTCCTTCATCGCCCAGCAGGCAGGGATTCGCGCCAAGGAGCCGATGAAGCATCTCGCTGTCGGGGTCAAGTCCGTGATCCGCCTCCCGCGCGAGGCAATCGAGCAACGCTTCCACCTGACCGGCGACGAAGGGGTCGCGTACGCAGTCGTGGGCGACTGCACGCAGTCCGTGGCCGGCGGAGGGTTCCTCTACACGAACATCGACTCGGTCTCGATCGGCGTCGTCCTGCGCCTCGACGACCTCGCCGCGAAGGGCCTGTCCTCCTCCGAGGTCCACGACCACTTCCTGGCACACCCGGCCATCGCACCCCTCCTGGCGGGCGGCGAACTTCTCGAGTACGGCTGCCACCTCACGATCGAGGACGGTCCGCACATGGTCACCCACGACCTGACCCGGCCAGGCCTGCTCATCGTCGGAGACGCCGCGGGATTCACCCTGAACACTGGCTTGACCATCCGCGGCATGGACCTCGCCGCGGGCAGCGCGATCGCAGCCGCTACGACGGCGAACAAGGCCCTGGATGCCGCGGACTTCAGCCTGGCCAGCATGGAGGGCTACCGTGCCGATCTGGCCAAAACCTTCGTGGGGGCCGACATGAAGACCTACGATCGGGCCCCGGCGTTCCTGGAGAACCCCCTCATGTACGGCGAGGTCGGTCTGCTGTTGAGCGACGTGCTCTACGGCGTGTTCAACCACGACCTGATCCCCCGAAAGCACCTGCTCGCGACCGCGATGAAGGCACTCAAGAAGTCCCCCATGACGATCATCCAGATGGCGAAGCTGGCCGTCGCGGCAGTAAGGGCGTTGTGACCATGGCTCAGTTCGGCAGTGTCACGGAGCGATTGGCCAAGGACCGCTTCGAACCGGATGACGAGGAGTCGCACATCGAGGTCGACCAGGCGGCCGCCCGAGGGTCCGGCGTGGGCACTCTCCTGGTCCGCATCTGCCCCGCGCACGTGTACTCGATGCTCGAGGACGGCTCGATCGGCGTCACCCATGCGGCATGCCTGGAATGCGGCACCTGCCTCGCGGTGGCCCCGCCCGGCACCCTGCGCTGGCATTACCCTCGCGGCGGGTTCGGCGTCACCTACCGGGAGGGCTGATTCCGCCATCGCGGAAGCTGTACCCAGTGTCCGGGGCAACCACCGGCGGGAGACGAACTCGGGCACCCAATGACTGCTATGACCCGAGCCTGCAATTCGAGTGGCAGTCGATGCGTGTGTTTGAGTGTGGCGACTAGGGGATCCAGTTGTGCGTGAGTTTCGCTCCACTATTTCGATGCAGTATCCCTGGCTCAACAAATACCCTCGTTGGTACCCAGGCCGGGGTGGGGTATGTGTCGAGGTCGGGGCGACCTTCTGATCGGCGGCCTCAAGGCGAGCAGGTGGTGATGGTCCTACTGCTTAAGCTCGGCGTGAGGCCGCCCGTCGCTGCGAGGGGTGTCTGAGGCGAGGGCGGGAGCGGTATCAAGCGCGGGGCGTCTCGTCTTTCGGGCTCGTGAGGCCGTGGTCGTAGGCGAAGATGACGGCTTGGATGCGATCTCTCGCGCCAACTTTGGCTAGGACTCGTCCGACGTGGGTTTTGACGGTCGACTCGGAGAGGAAGAGTCGTTCGGCGATCTCGGAGTTGGTCCAGCCAAGGCCAATTGTGGTGAGGATCTCGAGTTCGCGGCGGGTCAGCGAGGCGACGTCGCTGTTGCTCCGAGGGTCGCCGAGCGGCGCGGGGTGCGGTCCGAATGAGTCGAGGAGACGGCGGGTCAGGGCGGGTGCGATGACTGCGTCGCCAGCGGCGACGGCGCGGATGCCTGACAGCACCTCTTCGGGCCGGGCATTGACCTGCCCTCAGTTTCCCGGACAGTGGGTTAAATTGATCCATTGAGATGAGGGGATTGGGAAATGGTTCGTGGTAAGCGGGTGTTCTCGCCGGAGTTTCGTGAGGACGCGGTGAAGTTGGTGATCGACTCGTCGCGGCCGGTCGCGCAGGTCGCGCGTGAGCTCGGTATTGGTGAAGCGACCCTGGGGAACTGGGTGAATAGGTATCGGCGCGACCACGCCGGTGAGGAGGCGCCGTTGTCGGTGAGCGACCGGGCGCGGCTGCGCGAGGTCGAACGTCAGCTCCGCGAGGTGCGGATGGAGAATGAGTTCCTGAAAAAAGCCGCCTCGTACTTCGCCCAGGATCACCGGTGAGCGAGAAGTACGAATTCATTGAGACGATGCTCATCTCGTTCGAGAAGTACATCTATCCCGTGTCGTTGATGTGTGTGTGGTTGTCGATCTCCCGGTCGGGCTTCTACGACTGGCGCA
>Ga0209123_1002764_pt1 | contig 14194 bp, 9 predicted proteins | sample BarGraIncu00431A_FD_184500 | JGI IMG/M metagenome (GOLD analysis project Ga0209123, IMG submission 184500) | Arctic peat soil microbial communities from Barrow, Alaska, USA - Barrow Graham LP Incubations 004-31A (SPAdes) (version 2) | ecosystem: Environmental > Terrestrial > Soil > Wetlands >...
GGCTACAATTACCTTGAAATTATTCAGACTTTCCTGTATTTCGGAACTCAGACTTCCGGTGCTTTTCATATTGATAGCATTTCGATTCTTTACCCATGGCGAAATACTTCGTGTAAAGATTAACAACAACAGAGCAGGAGCAAGGGCTGCCAGACCCAGTTCCATATTGATGGAAAGTAAAAAGATACCGGCACCGAGCATGGTGAATATGCTACTTACAAACTGCACCAGCGATTGCGAAAAGAACTGATTGATTTTATCGGTGTCGTTATTTACACGCGAAATCAGGTCACCAGCTTTATTCTGGTTGAAAAAATCAATGGGTAAATCCTGTAATTTATTGAAAACGATATTCCGCAAATTAAACAACATGCGCTGTCCAACCCGCCCCATCATTTGTGTTTGTGTATATCCGCTCACCAAAGTCAGAGCGAAAATAAAGAACAAAATAATGGTGTATTGTATTACTCCCTCGTAATGTTTGGTTACGATAAAGGTGTCGACTGCATGCCCAATCAAATACGGCGCGATTAGATTCAAACATACATTGAAGAAAATAAAAATCATGGCAATGTACAGGTTCTTTCGTTCTTCGCCCATCAAAGTCATCAACCTTTTCAAGGTGGTTGCTGTACTGACTTTCTCGTTGGTCTGTATATTTTTTTTTATATTGAGATTATAATTCATAATGATTGGTGCTGCGTTGAGAATTAAAAATTTGAACATATTCGGGACTGGTTTCCATCAACCAATCGTGCTTACCACTTGCCAGCATTTCACCTTCCTCCAAAAGAATTATTTGACCGTAATGCATTACTGAGGCTATTTTTTGAGTTATCGAAAGCAAAGTAATTCCGGGATAGTTTTTCTCTACATTATTCAAAATTTTTTCTTCGGTCTGGCTGTCAACTCTTGCTGTAAAATCGTCGAGTAACAGAATCTTTGGGTTCAATGCCAATGCCCTTGCCAACATGATACGTTGTTTCTGTCCGCCCGAAAGGCTGGTACCCCGTTCACTCACAATGGTATCGAGACCCTCTGGCAAAGCATCAATGAAATCATTCAGTTCTGCTGTTTCAATGGCTCTTGCCATTAATTCGTCAGTCACTTTTTCGTTGAAAGCAATGTTTTCGCGAAGACTCATATTGAAAATGACACTGTCCTGAAAAACAAATCCAATCTGATGTTGGAAAGTCTCTTTGTTATAATCGTTGATATTGATACCATCAAATAGAATAGTACCGTCTTCGGGTTGAATCAAACCGGTGAGTAAATAGAGCAACTGCGTTTTTCCGGCTGCTGTCGGGCCTATTACAGCCGTTCTGGATCCGGATTTTATGTTTAGCGAAACATTTTTCAATGCCGGTTTATCTCCGTAAATCACCGAAATGTTCTGCATTTCAATATTCCCAAGTAATGGGGAGTTTACTGTACCGGTATCGCTTGTTTCCTCGGCATTCAATACGGCATAAATCCGGCCGTACGAAACGGAAGCCTGTACCATGAAATTGCTGATAAACCCGATTATGATAATCGGAAAGATAAGTAATACCAGATACGAACTGAATGCTGCGTAATCACCCAGTGACATGGTGCCGGTAATCACATAATGTCCACCTAAGGCCAGAATAACGAGCGTTGCCATATTGCCAACGAAAACAACTATTGGTATCATGGTGGCAAAAAGCTTGACTATGGAAATTCCCAGATTTTTCGCTTGTGTATTGGCATCCAGAAATTTGTTATATTCCATCGTTTGTGAGTTCAACACCCGTATAAGTGCCGATCCCATAATGCTTTCATTTATTACTTTATTGAGCCAGTCAATCACTTCGCGGCTTTTCTTGAACAAGTCACGTGCTTTACGGAATACCAGATAAAAAGCAATACTGATAATCGGAATAATAGTCAATACCGACAAGGCCAGTTCCCAATTGATGGAAATCAACAGTATGCTCGCACCGACAATGATAAAGACCGATGACGCAAGCGATACAATGGCCATCGATACAAATAGTTTTATTGAATCAATGTCGGATGTAAGGTTCGTAAGTAGTTTCGAGGGATTAGATTGTTGAATAAAGGCGTAACTCTGACGGGAGATTTTGTCAGCCAGTTTTGTCCGCAAATCGCGTGCAACACGTTCCGATGCATAGGTCTGTAAAATACCCTGTAAAAAAGTAAATACGAAAATAGTGAAAGCCGCTACCAGAAATTCAATGATAATTTTTTGATAGGAGAAATTCCCTTTCGAAAAGTCGTCAATGCCACGTGAAATTAGTTTTGGGATGACCAGATTTACTCCGTTACTCAATAATGCAAATCCTATCAGACTAAATATCATTAATCTGTAAGGTTTCAGTACTCCGAATATGTTGGGTCTGGCCGGTTTTCCTCCCGGTATTTGTTTAGTATGTTTGTTTGCCATTTCTATACAATCGTTTTTGGGTTCTACTTGTTTTGCTGTAAATAAAAATTAACCACTTTAGACATATTAAATCACTATAAGAGCAGTTTTTATTTAAGCCCGCAAAGTTAGGTATAACAAGACCAAACCAATTATTGATAAGTTATAAAATAGCAAGAGCTCTAGTGAAACTTTGTAAATAAAAAAACAGCTTGTCGGAGGGGCAAGCTGTAAGATTACTGCATGTGTTTTTCTTTTACACACCCATGATCTTCCTGTTTACAATTTCAAGTATCTGACTTTCCAGTTCTATTGCGTTTTTTTCCAGTTCCGATACCAGTTTTAGCAAATGAGTAGTGTATTCTTTATCGGCAAGACCGCTTGCGTTGATTCTTACATTCAGTGCTGCACCCAATACTGCCGATCGGGCTGCCAATGCACCGACTCCCGCATCGGAGACAGAATTTGGATTGCCTGTTTGTGCCATACTGATCATAACTTCCATCGATTCATAGCTTAGCTGCATCACCCGGTACGGAATTTCCATGGCTTTACGGGTGGCAGCCTGAATGGCTTCTTTGCGCAATCGCTTTTCATTCTCGTTCTTTTGTGAAAGACCGAAAGCATGCATGATACCGTTGAAAGCGGCTGTGTCTTCATCGATCAGCCGGAGCAATCCGTCATAATATGTTTTGCCTTTCTCTGCCCAGCACGAAAATTCTTCCCATCGATCTTCCCAGCCTTTTTTATGTGCCGATAAGTTGGCCACCATGGTTCCCAATGCCGCACCCATAGCACCCATGCAGGCAGCAATTGAACCTCCGCCCGGTGCTGCCGATTCGGAAGCTGTTTCCTGTGTGAACTGTTTAACACTTAAATCGATCAGTTTCTTTTGGGTTGCATCTTCCATCAGGTATTCAATTATTTTCTTTTTTGGATCAAAAGGAGTCAGATCATCCAGCCCCAGTGATTTAATGGCGATTTTCAGTATTTCCTCATCGGCTATTCCTGTGGAACGTCTTTGTTTCCGTAAGAAATATCTGCCCGCATCAAGCATGACCTGTAACGGAACCACACCTACCAGTTCTGAACCGGTTACCCTAATACCGCGAATAGCAGCCCGCTCACATGCCAGTTCAAAAAGCTGATGCATGGAAACAGTTGCTGCATCGGTAATATTGAATGATAATTGTGCTATGCCGGATTCTTCAATATACCATCCTATGCCTTTGACGCCTTTCAGTAAGCCCGGAATATACACCGGATTTCCTGTTTCGTCTTTGATCATTTTCCCTGTTAACGGATTTCCTTCTCGTTTTACACGGCCTTTCTCCCGAATGTCATAAGCAATGGAGTTGGCCCAACGGGTTGAAGTTGTATTCAGATTCACATTATAGGCAATAAGAAAATTACGTGCACTGACTGCTGTTGCTCCGGTTCTTTTCACCTGCTCATCGAACACTGCCGGTCCGAAATCGGGCTTCCAGGCAAGATCATTTAATTTCTGCGCCAGACCTTCATATTCACCGGCACGACAATTGGCCAGATTGCAACGCTTTTCCTCTGTGGCGGCAAATTCATAACAATAAACCGGAATGCTCAATTCATCTCCAATTCGCTTTCCTAACTTCCGCGCATATTCCACCGTTTCTTTCATACTGATTCCCTTTATTGGAATAAGGGGTAAAACATCGGTAGCACCAAAACGTGGATGTTCTCCTTTGTGTTTTGACATATCAATGATTTCTGCACCCTTTTTCACGGCTCGAAATGCCGCTTCGCAAACTTCCTCCGGTCCCCCTACAAAAGTCACCACTGTTCGGTTGGTCGCTTTTCCGGGATCAACATCGATCAGTTTTACACCTTCCACCGATTTAATTTCCTGAAGAATCTGTTCGATGATCTCTATGTTGTTTCCTTCACTAAAGTTAGGAACACATTCAATAATTTTTTCCATATGCTGTTGGATTTATATTCTGACTCAAATCATTTCAATGATCTGGAGTTAGTATTGTCTCTAAATAATGATTTTTGAAAAAGGATAGCTGCTTTACATCGCATTCAGGGGAATGCAGTTTCTTCCCTTTTTCCAAACCTTCTCAACTTTCAGTTGTCCTTGTTGATATAAAATTTCTTTGTAATCGTTCGTCTTGAAAGCAATGATATCAGCAAGCTGCCCGCGTTTTAAAATACCCCTGTCCGTTTTTTGTAATGCGCGCGCTGCTCTGCAGGTGATTGCTGCCCATGTTTCTGCCTGGGTCAGTTGCTCCGTAGCTCCCAATATTGCTGCTTCAACCAATAAATTTCCCATCGGAGCCGAACCCGGATTCCAGTCGGATGCAATTACCAGTGAAGTACCGGCATCGAGTAATCTGCGGGCAGGAGCAAAGGGTACACCCAAACCAAGCGAAGCACCGGGAAGCACCACGGGAATCACATTTCCATCTGCGAGAAAAGCTATTTCTGCTTCATCTGCCGATTCAAGATGATCTATACTGATTGCCTGTATTTCATTTGCCAACGCTACTGCACCGGTACCAAACTGATCACCATGCAATACGATCTCAAAACCCATTTCTTTTGCCTGTTGCAAATATATTTTGGCCGCTTCTACAGTGAATGCACTCTTCTCAACAAAAATGTCTATCCGGTTTGAAAGTTTCTTTTTCTTTATTTCGGGCAATAAGGTATCACTTATATGTTTAAGGTATTCAAACTCATTTCCATCAAAATCTTTCGGTAACATATGCGCTGCCAGACAACAGGGAACTAAATCGGCCATTGTTTTATTGTTTGACAATGCTATGGCTTCCAGTAGCTTCAATTCCTGATCCACCGATAATCCGTAACCGCTTTTGACTTCGATGGTCGTGACTCCTTGTTCCAGTAATCTGTTTGCCCGTTGCCCGGTTAATTCTGCTAATTCTGCTAAGGAAGCTTCCCGTGTTTTCAGTATGGTATCCCATATCCCACCTCCGGCTGCTGCAATTTCCAGATAACTTTTCCCTGATAAACGCAAGGCATAATCCTTGGCCCGCGAACCAGCCCAACAAATATGGGTATGCACGTCGATCATTCCGGGTAATCCGACATAATTACCTTCCAGAAGTTCAATAATTGCGGTTTTATAGTATTTTTTTAATGCATTAAAATTACCAGTAGCCACTATCAACCCTTCGTGATGCAAAATACCGCCATCAGGAATCATCTCCAGTTGATCATCCGATAAATGCCCCCTTTCAGGCAAATGGTCCATGGTCAGCAATTGTTTAAAGGGTCCGGTGAGCGTCATATGCTATTATAATCAATTGGTTTGGGTGTATCAATTTTCAGTCACTTTGTAAAATTTAATTCGCGCTTCAAAACCGCGAATCCTTTTCTCATAAATTCATATCAAACCGTTTCCGGTTTTCAATGGCTGTCTCATATCCGGCATCAGCATGCCGGTATATTCCCATGGCCGGATCATTATAAAGTACCCGGCTCAGACATTCGGCTGCACGATCCGACCCATCAGCCACCACAACCATTCCTGCATGTTGCGAATAACCGATACCTACACCGCCTCCATGATGAAACGAAACCCAGGTAGCACCACCACCGGTATTTGCCATCAGATTCAGTAACGGCCAGTCCGAAACAGCATCTGTTCCATCCAACATGCCTTCTGTTTCACGGTTGGGCGAAGCCACCGATCCGCAATCGAGATGATCACGACCTATAACGATCGGTGCTTTTACTTTTCCTTCTTGTACCAGCTGATTGAACAACAAACCGGCTTTTTCGCGTTCGCCCATTCCCAACCAGCAAATGCGGCTTGGCAATCCCTGAAATGCCACCTTCTGTTGTGCTTCTTTAAGCCAGCTGATCAAATGTTCGTTTTCGGGAAATAATGCCATCAAAGCCCTGTCTGTAGTGTAAATATCTTCCGGGTCTCCCGAAAGTGCCACCCAACGGAATGGCCCTTTACCTTCACAAAACAGCGGACGAATAAATTTGGGTACAAAGCCATCATAATCGAAAGCATTCGCTTCACCTCCCTGACGGGCAAACTCACGCAGGTTGTTCCCATAATCAAAAGTGACACTCCCCTGTTTTTGCATTTCGAGCATAAATCCCACGTGACGTGCCATGCTTTTCAATGACTTGTCTTTATATGCTGAAGGATCGCTTTTCCGCAATAATAATGCTTCTGCTAACTTCATTCCATTCGGAATATAACCGTTCAAAGGATCGTGTGCCGAAGTTTGGTCAGTAAGGATATCCGGAATGATATGATCATTTAATAGTTTTTCAAGTACATCACCTATACCGCCAACCAACCCCACAGATAATGCAACTCCTGTCTCTTTTGCTTCAAGTATCCATTTAATCGCTTCAGGATAGTCGGATGTCATTTTATCGAGATAGCGTGTATCCAGTCTTTTTTTAATTCTTTCGGGATCCACATCCACACCAAGATAGACTGCTCCGGCCATAGTGGCAGCCAGCGGTTGGGCACCACTCATTCCCCCGATTCCCCCCGACACAATCAGTTTGTGTTTTAAATCACTCTTAAAATATTTGCGCCCACATTCCACAAAAGTTTCGAAAGTCCCCTGCAAAATTCCCTGCGAACCAATATAAATCCAACTGCCGGCTGTCATTTGTCCATACATCATCAATCCCCTTGATTTCAATTCTTCAAAATGTTTCCAGGTTGCCCAGGCCGGAACCAGATTACTGTTCGCTATCATTACACGTGGTGCCAGCGGGTGGGAGCGGACCAATCCAATCGGTTTCCCCGATTGTACCAACAGGGAATGATACTCATCCATTTCTAGCAAGATGCGGATGATCTCTCTTACTGCTTCAGGATTGCGTGCAGCCTGTCCTGTTCCACCGTAAACAATCAGATTCTCCGGATCTTCAGCCACTTCAGCATCCAAATTGTTCAACAACATACGCAGGGGAGCTTCTGTCTGCCACGATCGTGCATGCAATTCATTTCCTGTCGGAGCCTTATAATGTGGGTGTGAAGCGTATTTTTCAATAAATTCCGAACAATTCATGGTCTTCGTTTTTAAAATCAATATGATGTTTCTTGCTTACGAGATGAAGATATGTTATAATGCTTTTTGACTGAATCAATTCAATGGCTTTTTCAATATCGTCGGAAAATATCCGGTCGGTATCCGCAAATGAGATTTGTTCCCGAATCAGTTTGTGTGCTTCTTCAATGAGTACACCTGATTTCAACGGTTTGCGGAAATCAAATCCCTGAGCTGCTGTAAGTAATTCTATGGCCAGTATCTTTTCGAGATTGTTTACGATTCGCAGACTTTTCCTGACCCCGATAGATCCCATACTTACGTGGTCTTCCTGACCGAGTGAAGTCGGAATACTGTCGGCACTGGCAGGAAAACAAAGGGTTTTATTTTCACTTACCAGGGCTGCGGTAGTGTATTGAAGAATCATAAAGCCGGAGTTCAGTCCGGTATGTTGCATCAATAACTTGGGCAATCCGGGTACGGTTTCCATCATGGAAAGATAAATCCGGCGATCGGCTATATTTCCCAACTCAGCAGCCGCCAGTCCTGCATAATCAATGGGCATGGCTATGGGTTGTCCGTGGAAATGTCCGCCATTGATGGTTTTGTCTTCCGAAAAGATAATGGGATTGTCGGTAACCGAATTGATTTCGATTAATATGGTTTCTTTCAGATGTAGCCAGGCATTGCGCGATGCTCCGTGAACCTGTGGAATGCAGCGCAGGGAATAGGGATCCTGTACGCGCAGACAATTTCGGTGGGAGCTTACTATCCCGGAATGTTGGAGCAGTGTCCGCATCCTTCTGGCAACATATATACTACCTGAATAAGGTCGCAGACTGTGTAGCTCTTCGTCAAAACATTTCACTGAACCCATCATTGCTTCGTGGTTCATTGCTGAAATAATATCGGCATGATCCAGGCAGTTCTGGAACTTTTCCAACAACAACAATGCATGGGCACTCATAAACTGTGTTCCGTTTATTAAAGCCAGTCCTTCTTTGGGGCCTAATTCTACGGCTTTCATATTGAGCAGTTGCAAAACTTCCGACATGGGTTTTAACTGATGCTTATACCATACTTTTCCCATACCAATCAGGGGCAGGAAAAGATGGGAGAGTGGAGCCAGATCACCTGAGGCACCGACCGAACCCTGTTCGGGAACACAGGGAATAATATCGTTTTCGATATGCCACAGTATCCTGTCTATGGTTTCAACTGCTATGCCCGAATAAGCTTTGCACAATGCGTGTACTTTGAGTATCATCATCAGGCAGGCAATTTCTTTGTCTATCGGATTTCCAACTCCTACACTGTGACTCATCAGCAGGTTGTACTGAAGTCTTTTGGTATCTTTCTCACCTATCAGTGTCGTACATAAAGGTCCAAAGCCGGTATTGATTCCGTACACTCTTTTTTGTTTATGAACAATTTTTTCCACTACTTCGCGGTTTTTCTGAACATTCGCGCGTACGGTTGCGGTAAAAACTCCTTTCATCAATCCACGGGCTAAATTTAGCGCTATGCCTATGGTCAGTTCTTCTTCACCATAATGGAATTCTTTCTGTGATTTATCTTTTTGCATGATTCCTTCAATACTGATTTAAAGCTTGTGATTTATTTCAAATGAAACCCTTGACTGAACTGCAAGTTCTTACAGAGCAATTCGGAATATTCATTCAATATACATGCAAATATAGATATTGTTTTTTACAATTAAGACAGTCTGTTGATAATTTTTTTTGACTTTTATTGCAATATCTTCTGAGAAAGAAATAATGTGAATTAATTATTATATGACGGTGATTAAGATAGCCTGAACTTATCATGCGTATTTTAAAATACAAAAGGCGGATTTTAAATCCGCCTTTGCATTTTATAATGTCTTTCATTCATTATCTGAATAAATTTCATTTGAGAATCTGATGTTATACCTAATGACTATATAATTTTGTAGATTTCCATAATGTTTTTAAGTATGTGATCGAAATCAATTTTTAAATCAATCAACTTACCGGTATGAATGTCAAATACCCAACCGTGAACGGTAATTTCTCTGTCTTTGAATGCCTTTTGCACATCCGAAGTCTTTATAACATTCACACACTGCTCCTGTACATTCAGTTCAACTAGGCGTTTGTATTTTTGTTCTTCATCTTTTATGGCATTTAACTCACACCTGTGTATACGATAAACATCCCGTATATTACGCAGCCAGGGGTTTAGAATTCCCATATCGGCCGATTGCATGGCGGCTTTTACACCATTACAATAGTAATGACCACACACAACTATATGCTTTACTTTAAGATGAGTCACGGCATATGTTATCACCGACATGGCACTTAAATCGGTATTGGGTACCATATTGGCAATATTCCGGTGTACGAAAACCTCACCCGGTTTAGCTCCCATCAATTCTTCTGCATTTACCCGGCTATCGGAACAGCCTATATACAAAATTTCAGGACTTTGTCCCGTTGATAAATTCTTAAAGAAATCAACATCCGTTTTAAGTTTCTCAGCTATCCACTCCTGGTTGTTCGCAAAAATTTTATTTATATTCATAAAGTAGTTATATACTGATTATATCTGGTAATTATCCGGTAAAACCAATGGCTCCGGCGATGGCGTTAATACAACGTAATAACTCTGACAACACCTTCTCTGCTTCTTCCGAATTTCCTTCATCCGAATACTTTCTCCAGTTATTTAATAAGCTGATCTGATGTTCATGTAAAGGTTCCATGGCTTCTGCTCTGAGCAGGGTTGAATAATAATGGTTTTCACGTCTCTCCGAAATCGGAACCTCCAGTATAAAATCAATCATACTTCTTGTACGCGTCAGTTCTTCTGTCAATTGTGTCAGAAACGCTGCACTCTCGGGAACTTCTGTGGCAAGTCGGGCATATTTTATAAATATTGTTTCATCCGATGAAGCCAGACTTGAATCCACATTCGTCAGAACATACCTGATAAAAGGATCGGTTTGCACAGCTTTTTTAAATCTTTCAAACTTATCGGGATCTTGTTTATACATGGCTTCAAGCGTGGTGCCAACACCATACCAGCTTGTGATGTTAAACCTGCACTGACTCCAGCTGAATACCCAGGGGATAGCCCTTAAATCCGAAAGACTTCTGGTACCTGTCCTTCGGGAAGGACGGCTGCCTATTTTACTCTGTTCAATGGCGTCGATGGGTGTAGCCTTTTCATAAAACTTTATAAATCCTGGTTTCTGTGTCAGTTCTTTATAAACGATCATACTTTTACAGGCCAGATAATTCAACTCCGAAGTCAGTTCGTGCTCTTTAGTTTCAATGTTTTTCTGAAGCATGGAAGCAGATAGGGTTCCGGCAGTTAATAATTCAAGGTTATAAACCGCATTATTTTTATTGGCATACTTACGCTCAATTGTTTCACCCTGTTCGGTCAGACGAACATCGCAATTGATTGTCCCCGGTGGTAAAGCCCTCAGGAACCAGTGTGTCGGTCCTGCACCCCGGCTGATTGAACCTCCTTTACCATGGAAAAACCGAAGTTTTACATTGTGTTTCTTTGCTATTTCTATCAATTTAGACTGTGCTTCATAGAGATACCACTGACTTGCAAAAATTCCTCCATCCTTGTTACTGTCGCTATAACCAATCATAACTTGCTGTACCATTTCCTTAGCCGGGTTCTGCTGCTGTTGGAACTTCAGACTATTGATTGTTACCGGATGCGATAGAAATTCATCCAGTATCTGATGACTTTGAATTAAATCTTCTATCGTTTCAAAAAGCGGAACTACCGGTAATATCGAAGCCAATCCATCAGGCGTATTCACCATTAAACCGGCTTCCCGTTCCAACAGATAAACAACCAATAAATCCGAAACATTGCGAGTCATACTTACTATCAGCGAACCCAACGCCTCTTCACCATAAGTTTTAATTTGCTCATTGATTATTCTGTAGGTTTCTACCATGGCTTTTGCCTCGTTCCCCAATTTCATACTGGGGTGGGTGAAAGGCCTGCTCGAATTCAATTCAGTGTTGATAAATACTATCCTTTCGACTATCCCGGCGTTGAGAAATTCATCTCCGTTCATCTGGGCAGCTTCCATAAGTTGAGCTAAAGCGAGTTCGTGGTATTGACTGTTTTGTCGCACATCGAGTTTAGCAAGATGAAACCCGAAAGTATTTACTATCCGGATTGCTTCATTTACATCAGCATATGCAATCTCGGATGCTCCATATTCAATGAGCCCCTGTTGCAGGACATAAAGATCTGAAATAAGCTCTGCCGGATATTTATAACTGATACTTTCTTCTTTTAATTTCTGATGTTGTCCTTCGATAACAGGAACAGGAATTTTTAAAATTACAAATTCCAGAAACTGCTTGAAGGCTTCGGTATTGTATGATATTTTGATATTATCTTTATATTCATTAATCTCATAAAGTAAACTCATATAACGCTTTTGAAAACCGTCGGATAATTGGGTAATCAGCGCATTAAAACTAAGGTTTTTCTGTAAGCCGGTCAGTTCGTTTTTAATTACCTGAAAAGCATTCAATCTTAGTTTTAAAAAAGTTTTACGGGTCACTTCTGCAGTTACCAGCGGATGTCCATCCCGGTCGCCACCTACCCAATTGCCAAAAGTGATTTTAGGGAAATTTTTTGCTTCACGAATTAAACTTGTGTCAAAGCCTACTTCCTGCCAGGCTTGAATAAGCCTCCTGTCATGTAGTTTAATCACTTCAGGAAAAACACGGGTCAGATAATGAATAATATTATCCAGCTCAGAACTGACATCCGGTTTTTCGGTGTATACATCTGAAATTCTCCAGATTCGGTGCAAAGCAAGTTTAATCTGGTTACGTATCTCATTTTGCTCCATCTTGCTGTACATTTTGTTTTCCCGTTTAACTACCAGCAAATACAGGTTCCGCAAATGTTCGAGCATGATCGTTCGTTTGGCCTCGGTAGGATGTGCTGTTAATACAGGTTCAACACGGATCTCGGATAAACAGAAAACGATCTCTTCCGGCTTATATCCTTTTTCTTTCAGTAAAAGTAAATTTTGTGCCCATAAACCATTTATCTGTGACAATGATTGAAGCTCTTCTTTTTTACGCCGACTTTGCACTGCGCCATTCACCTCAACAATATTCAGCAATTGAAAACAGCAGGAATAAAGTTTTAGATGCTTATCTGTAAAATTCTTATCTTTAAAGTCTGAAGATGAAACTATCCAGGGTATATCTTTTGCCAGTTCTGCTTCACCTGATTCAACCAACACTTCTTTTAAACAAATCAATAGAAACTCAAGGTCTTCATAAGACTTGGCTAATTTGTTTTTTACTAATTCTAGTGTACTCATGTATACTGTTTTTTAATAAGAACAACTCAACTGTCTGTTTGTTAATCGATATCTGAAAAAAAAACGTATTTTTCACTTTCAGGAATTGTAAGCTTATTCAAACTGAGGAAGTTTGTAATTTTATATGAATCTAAAAAGATTTGTAATTGCATTCAGATATGAAAAATAATCGTACAGATAGATGAAATAAATACTTTCTTTCTGCAGATTTCAGCGGAAGTGATCATGTATGTTAGTTCTAATCGCGACTAAAACTTATTTAACATGATTGATTCTATCAGAGAACCGATTGTTTCGGGATTCATTTTGAGAAAAGATAGGATTGATTTGTTTTTACTCCTTTCACCCACTTATTTCCACCTAATTCCCTTTCAGGTACACAATATCCTCCTTCAACCTTATCCCAATAGCTACCTACCCCATTTCGGACAGCGTATAAAACGGCAGTTTGGTCAAATGTTGAGTTGTCAAGGATTTTGCCTTTGAAATTAGCTTTTATCCATGGGGCATTGTGGCTAAAATGCATAGATCCGATATAAAGCGGGATGTTTTTGTTTATAGCATTAAACACTTCACCTGTTTTAATTGCGGCACCAACTTCAAACCCTGAAAATGTAATTGGAACAGTTGTTATATTGCGAATCACGAATTGTGTAACTCCTGGCATTTCACCATCGAAATTCCATTCCCCTTCTCCTTTGGGGAATTGTCCACCCATGATTACAAATTCTTTTACCTTTTTATCAATTAACTCTTTCCCGGCTAAATTTGAAAGCGAATCAGCTTCCGATTGAATCAGCTTTTGAATATTCATAAGTGGTACAATACAAACAATTACAACACTTTTGTCTTCTGATTTGGCCAGTAATTTCCGGTAAAGGAGGGTTGCTTATTCTGCATCTTTGCTATAAAGTTTGTGCGGAAATTTATCAGCAATGGGTTTATAGTAATTCCATTTTTAGAAATGACTTTCACCTCTTCGGACTCCAATCGGAATTGTAGGATGTTTGTAATAGCGATTGACAGCATCAATGGCCGGAACTGCATATTCTTCCGTTGACCAACACATTACAGCTAATAAATCACACTCATCTTTTTGTATGAAATTATGCAACATAACCAACGCACCTAAATCATCCACATCACCGCCGAAATCGGTATCGAGAATGATTTTTACCTGTGAAGCGGCATTGAAAGTCAATAGAAAGATCGCAAAGAAGATGAAATAAAATGATTTTTTCAATTTGTGATTGATTTATATTTAAAAATTCAATTATTAAATGCAACTTTGAGGGCAAAATAGGATAGTTTATTTTTTTCAGAGCCAGGAGGAAGAACTCCCCCTTGCTCTGATGGAAAAAATGACTTATTATTGTCTTCTGACCAAAG
>Ga0209123_1002765_pt1 | contig 14192 bp, 10 predicted proteins | sample BarGraIncu00431A_FD_184500 | JGI IMG/M metagenome (GOLD analysis project Ga0209123, IMG submission 184500) | Arctic peat soil microbial communities from Barrow, Alaska, USA - Barrow Graham LP Incubations 004-31A (SPAdes) (version 2) | ecosystem: Environmental > Terrestrial > Soil > Wetlands >...
AGCCTTGAAATAATCCAGCCCGAAAGCTTTGGCCAGCACTTCGGCCTTGTGGGTATTTTCGGCAAAGAAATGTTCGTTATAGGCAGGCGAATCTGTCGGACCTTTGATCATGCCGAAGATGTTTCCACCGCCATTGTGAATCACGATGATCCGCAGGTTGGCGCCGATGTATTTGTTCCACAGGGCATTCGAATCGTAAAAGAACGACAGGTCGCCCAGGATAATGGTATTCAGTTTCTGCGATGCATTTGCAAAACCTACCGCGGTTGACAAGCAGCCGTCAATTCCTGCAGTACCTCTATTGCCAAAATAAAGTACATTTTTTACCGACTGATGGATCAGCGCATACCTTACCGTTGAACTGTTACCCAGATGGATGACTGAATTTTCAGGAATATGTTTAACAATCAGATCAAAGACTTTCAGGTCACAAAATTCAATATTTTCTACAAACGAATCACGAAGTTGATTCACCTTCGCCTCCTTGTTTTTCCAACGTTCAAGATAGCTATGATCTTGTTGCTGAATATTTTCGGTAAGCTCAGTAATAAAATCAGTAGCCTCCATGTTGATCACTTTGGTCAGCGACTGGAAAGTGTCGTAATGCTCATTGCTCTTACTCAGGTGCCAGTGTTGCAAAGGTTTATGTTTCCGAAGAAATTGCTTGAGTGATTTGGAGACAAACTGACCGCCAAAACTGATCAGCAAATCGGGCTGAAATGATTCAATATGATCATCCAATATGCCGGTCATCAGTAGATCAATACTTGAACAGAACCCGGAATCTGAAAGATTTGACAGATGTTCACACACAACCACGGCGCCTGTTTTGTCAACCAGTGTAGCCAGTATATTTTTCAATTCAGGATGTGGGTTCAACTGTCCGGCCAGGATCAATACTTTACTTGATTGGTTGAATGAATCAACCAATTTGCCAAGTTCATGTTTAGTTAAAGCAGCCTTCATTTCTGCAAGTTCAATGACCTTCACCTCAGGCAATTCCTCCTGCACCAGCTTATGCAGCGGCTCTTCCAAGGGAATATTGATATGCACAGGAGCCTGTTTCCCTGATGTAGCCAGATTCAGACATTCGTTGACTTGACGAGCCGAAAACCAAAGTTCTTTTTCAGATTCACCCAAAGGCAAACTGATTCCTTTTTTTGTAAAGTTTTGGTAGATATTTTCCTGACGTATACATTGACTTTCAGCCTGATCAATCCAGTAATCAGGACGATCAGCCGTCAATACAATCAGAGGAATATTTTGGTAAAATGCTTCTGCTATGGCTGGAACATAATTCAAAGTTGCAGTGCCTGAACTGCATACCAGCACAACCGGTTTTTGTGTTGCCAATGCCAGACCGAGAGCGAAATAGGCGGCACTGCGCTCGTCCACAATGTTGAGGGCGTGAAATTCAGCTATGCCTGTAAAAGTGTTTATCATTGGTGCATTGCGGCTTCCGGGAGAGATTACGATATTCGTAATTCCCTTTTGCAGGAGTAGGGCTGCGAGCTGTTGAACAAGTTTTTTATCTGAGATCATTCCGGTTCGGTCTTAATCACCGTCAGCAAGGTAGTTGCTTTTTGGTTGGTTTCTTCCCATTCGCGCTCAGGGATTGATTTGGAGGTTATCCCACCTCCCGCGTAGAGGATAAATTCGTCCCTGGTAATTTCCATACATCGTAAATTTACAAATAGATTGACCTGCTGATTCAATTTCCAGGGACCCAGATATCCGGTATAGTATTTACGATCGTGCTTTTCTTTTTCCCTGATAAATTCATCGGCCAGATTCTTCGGTAACCCGCATACAGCAGGGGTGGGGTGTAGTTCGGCTACAAAATCACCCAGGCAGTTTTCAATCTTTTCAGCAGGGAAATAAAACGAAGTTTTCAGATGGGCTACCTTGCCGCTCTCAAGGGTTTCAGGACCCGAAGTGCGGTATTTATGAATGTCGAAGCCGTAAAATAGTTCAAGCATGTAGCGAGAAACAAAAGCCTGTTCTTCAATGTCTTTGGTGTTCCAGAAATAATCCTCAGAGTCATATTTCCTGAGCTGTGTACCAGCCAGAGATACCGTTTCGAAATACCCGCCTTCTGATTTGAGCAATACTTCAGGAGTGGCTCCCATCCATGTTCCAGCGGCAGGCAGATTGACCAGGTAGGTGAAGGCGTTAGGCGTCTGATCATGCAACTGAAAGAAAGTACTTCCCAGCGATTGAGAAGACCTCTTAATTGGTATTTGCCTTGAAATAATTACTTTCGACAAGTCTCCTTTTCGAATAGTGGAAATTGTATCTTCAATGGTCTGGATATATTCTTCTTTTGACCCACTGCTGCAGTGATTTTCATTTACAGCTTCAAAATTGAATGGTACGAGGTTATTAAAATCAAGCTGGTCGATTGAATAAAAGTCTTCCAAATAGATGGAGGGTTTCAATAAAATAACCGGAGTTCTTTCTGTGATCCTGAAGGGGGCAAATACAAATCCTGCCTCGCCATTCAACTGGTCGAAGCGATTGAATAATTCAACGTCCGATGCATTGCCAGCCACTATGCCAAGGCGGTTGTACTGTGGATTAAACCAGCAGGCAAAAGCTATATTTTTTTCGAGAAGCCGATCGAGTACCTCCGATAAGGGTTTGTTATTTTCCATTTCGTCTGACAATCATATTGGTTACTCTTGCGGTCGAGATTAGTTTTCCGGCTTCATCCTTAATTTCAACATTCCATACATGGGTCTGGGATCCGGGATGCACTATTTCCGCGCGTGCCATTACTGTGCCTGCTGATGTTCCGCCTGTGTGGTTGGCGCTGACCTGAATACCGCGAACATCGTATTCATTGTTGTCGACAGTGAGCATGGAACCCAATCCTGCCACGGTTTCGGCAAGGGCCAGGTTGGCTCCTCCATGAAGCAATCCTCCCGGACGCGAAGTTCGGTGATCCACAGGCATAATGGCTTCTACCCACCCTTCTCCAAGGGCAATAAATTGAATGCCAAGGTTTTCAACCATGGTGCCTTTTACATATTCATTGATCAGCTCAATGGGTGTATGAACTGTCAGTTTTGGAATTGTCATCCGGATAAAAATTAAAATCGTGAAGTTACAAAAATGCAGTGAAGCAGCCAAGTTTTATTCTGATAATTGAATTTATTTCCATTTGCGTAGTTCAATGGAATCAGATGCCAACCATGACCTGAAAATGTTTTAACCTGTCTGACGGCCCTTTGGTGAAACCAAAGGTACGTATTTTAAAGTTATAATCCAAATATCGGAGTCGCTTTTATTGATTCCTGGTTGGGTGCCTCATGGCTACTTCCTGACAATTAATATCGTAAAGGCAGGGAGTCAAAATTACTTAGAATGTCTTCTCCCAGAAGTGCATGCGCGGTTCACATTCTACGAATCCCAGTTTTTGATAGAGTGATTTTGCAGAATGATTGTCTTCTCGCACTTCGAGGTTGACGCGGCAGAATCCATTTTCGGAAGCAAAATGTAGTACCCCTTTCATCAAACAATAACCCGCTCCAATGGTTCGAAACGCAGAGGCCACAATAAAATCGTGGATATTGAGCAGCGGCATTGCCTTGAAGGTGGAGAAATTTTGGTTGCAATTGGCCAGCCCGACAAATTGATCATCAGCCAGCACGAAAAATCCCAGGTAACCGGGGTATGTTTGCAATCCGGCAATAATTCTGGGAGCCAATGCATCGTCCATCGGCGAATTATTTCCCATCGGATCGTTCATGTAAGCATTCAGTAATTTGATGACTTGCTCACAGTGCTGTTTATTTTGAAGGTCTACTTGTACGACAGATAATTCCATAGCTGATTTGTATGAATACAAATTAAGTCATTTCACTTTAAATATTGTAGAAATTTACAAGAATAAATGAGTGAATGCATACGTGATTTCCCCAATGGATACAGGGAATATTTTAATTAATTGGTAAAAATGAAACAATCGAACCTCCTCATCGTACAACCATACGAACTTTGCAATTATAATTCAGTTTTAAATTTTTGGAATTATTGTATTTGATTGATTAGTTTTTTGATGAAAAGCAAAGTTCTTAAAGGTAATTTTAGTTGTTTGTTCAGCGAAGAGCGGTGGTAATCCCATCGCTCTTCCTTTTTGAACTTATAGAGGTTCACTTCACCATTGAACTTTTGATTTAGAATCTGTTTTCTAAATAAATCTGTTGTTGAATTAATTGAAATAAATCTAAGTTTTATTTATATTTAGCTCGATAGCTTGCACTACCAATAGATTCTTACGTTTTAAATAAAATCGTATAGAAATTAAATAGTATATGTTTAAATTTGTTTTACCTTTAAACCATTATTGTTTTGACTCTTGAACTTTATAGTGTAACCAAGACAATTATCCAATTCAAGATTCATTTAATGAATTTAAAAATCGAAAATTAAGAAATGGAAAATGGTGAGAGTTAAGAAGATTACAGCAAAATATAATTTAGACAGTTATTTATATATCAAGATTTATAATTTACATAGTTCTACAACATTTATTAATTACAATCCATTTTGTAATGTCAATTTTACTTGTAGTTAGTCCTTTGATTTAATTAATTGGAATATTATTATGAAATATTTATTAATAGGTTTGCTTTCTTTATTTTCTTTCAAAAGTATAGCACAACAATATGCTAATGATATTAGTGCAGATATTTTTTTTATTTCTATTCAACATGGCGATAATATTAAAAGTGATCGGAAAGAAAATGGCATATTAATAAGTTTATATAATAATTCCGAAAAGGACTATTATATTGATAATGGAATGAATATTGGTAATAGTTTGTTTTTATTGAAGAACAATTTACGAAAGAGTATCAACGACATAGATCCTAAAAATGAATATAACGGAACTGCTGAACAGAAGGTAATGGGCCGTTTTGATGAGGTAATGGCGTCTGGTAATGGGCCAAATAATATATTTAGCAAGCCACCTGGAATGTTGGAATATACTAACAATTTAATAATTTCTAAAAATAATAAGTTAGATTCCAATATTAAAGGTATTGCATTACGCACAAGTTTATACATGATTTTTCTTAAATCGAAATCTACTTTTACACTTTTCTTCAATCTTTCAGAATTTAAAATAGCTGGAAAGCAAAGGATGTTATTGGATTTTAATGCAATAAAAATTCCATTGTCTAGCCTTGATTTAGCTATGCCTCAAAAAATAAAAGAATACAATAAATATACGGAAAAAATAGAATCTAATGTTTTGGAAGTATTATTTCCCTGATCCACCTAGTCTGTAGTTTTTAATGGACATAATAGCATCCTTATTATTGTTACTTATGAATAGAAACATTGGCAAATTAAATAATATGTAATAGGTTTCAAAAGTAAAACCGTTAATTTTAATTCATTGGTTTTATTGCCAGGAAGGCTATAGTCCTAAATGACTGTATCAGTAAATAAATCGTTAGCCGCTTTTGTTATTTTCAACTGTGATGGTCTATCTCCAAAAGTATTAGATGTAATCCCCACCTCATAGTTATAGGTAAATAATAGGAGTATATTTATTTTATTGTTACTTTCGATTCTGGGGTTAATCTTTCATATTCGCTAATATTTAATCAATGCTCTTAATAGTTTCATCCTATTGCATATACTTTTTAAATAAATGCCTAAAGTATTAGCTCAATTCACAATTAAATTAATTACCTTTGCTCTTACAAAAGTGAATTAGAATTCGATGCGATGACTTTTTCTACGGTAAAATATTCCACAGAAGGTGAACTGAACCTGGTGATGCAAAAAAATAATTCGCAGAAGCGAAAGATTCTTAAGCAGTTGTATCTTCATGGCACCATGTCAAATACCGATATCATCCGATACGTAAAGTTAAGTACGCCCAAAATTATCAGTCTGCTCAGTGAATTAAAGAATGAAGGATTGATTGAAGAACTAGGGCAGGGAAATTCGAGTGGAGGCAGAAGGCCTAACTTGTACGGCAATAAGGATGATGCATTTTACATTGTAAGTATTTCAATCAATATATATAAAACATCCGTGTCGATCTTCAATGCCAAGAACCAAAAGATTACCGGTGAACATATCCTTCCGCTCACCATTTCTCATGGTACATCTATCATAGATCCAATCGTTGAATTTACCGAAAATATTATCCGTGAGGCGCAAATCCCAAGGGAGAAAATCCTGGGCATTGGTATAGAAATGCCAGGGTTGGTCGATTCAGCTACCGGCATCAATAAAACATATATGATTTCCAAGATGCCTGTTGGTGACCTGTTCAGCCAGAAGTTTGGGATGGAAGTACTGATTGAAAATGATGCCAAGACACGTGCTTTTGCGGAGCTTCGTTTTGGGGCAGCCCGTTCGAAACGCAATGTGCTGGTTATTCACATCGACTGGGGAATTGGCATGGGCATCATCGTAAACGGTAAACTTTACAAGGGCCGTGATGGATTTGCCGGGGAGTTTGGCCATTTACCCATGGTCGATAACGGAATTTTATGCACTTGTGGCAAACGTGGATGCCTTGAAACCATTGCCTCAGGAACGGCTGTAGCCCGCTTGGTCATTGAAGAAATGAAGGCTGGGCACTCTACTATGATTGGCCAATTGGTGGATGATGATATTGAAAAGATTGAAATCCGAAAGGTTGTCCAGGCTGCCATCATGGGCGATCAGTATTCAATATCTATACTGGCCAACGCAGGTCACTGGCTCGGGAAAGGTCTGGCCTATCTCATCCAGATTTTCAACCCTGAATTAATCATTCTTGGAGGACGGATGTCGGAGGCCCATCAGTTTATTTTACCTCCCATTCAGCAGGCGATACAGATTTACTGTATACCAGAATTGGGAAATAACATACAGATCGAAGTGTCTGAATTGGGTAGTCAGGCTGGTGTACAGGGAGTGGCAGCCTTGTTGCTGGAACATGTGCTGGATAAGAATTAAGACGGGAGTAATGGACAAGGAGTAAGGTCGGCAGGAACAAATCTTGTCATTGTTAGAATCTCATTCAGAGCGTCATTGCGAGAGGTAAGCTATTTTTTTTAATAGCCACAATGCCGGAATGACAGAATGTGAGGCCTTTACACTCCTAAAGTGGGATTGCTTCGTTCCTCGCAATGACGTGCCGATCAACGCATTGCCGTCATTGCGAGGCACGAAGCAATCCCACATAAATGGAAGTCGTCATTGGTAGGAACGAAGCAATCCCACATCAGAAATTGGATTGACCCCGAGTACTCGGGGCTTCGTTTCTCGCAATGACGTTCCGAGGATTAATTACACTTAATTGAAAGATTAACCAAAGTCCTCTTTCAATAAATTCAAAGTGACAATACATGACTTTGCGACATTTAATAGTTGGCATAACACATGTGAAAAATGAATATTGTAGAAGGTTACGTCATAAAAGGAGGATAGAATATTTTATGTCAATTAAAAGTTCAATATAAATAGTTAAAAGAAATAGCAAATAATATAGTTTACAATGAATACAAATCAATTCAGCAAGGTCGAAAAGGTATTTCTGCAGCAGTCAGGAGTTGAAAAGATGACCACCAAGGCGCCTTATATTACAGTTGAGAATTTTCCCAAGCTGGGAATGCTTACGTCTCTGCGCTTTCTGGAATGGGTGTCCGAAAATCCCAATGGAGTTATCAGCCTTCCGACCGGGAAGACTCCCGAGTATTTCATAAAATATACCCATTTTTTACTCGAAAATTGGGACAATAAAAAGGGAAAAGATATTCTGAATGCCTATGGGTTAGAGGGTGTTAAGAAGCCCGTCCTGAGCGGCCTTCATTTTGTTCAGATGGATGAATTTTATCCCATCGCATCCAAACAGCACAATAGTTTTTGTAATTATGTTGAAAATTATTACATCAAAGGATTCGGTCTTGATCCCAAAAAGGCGCTGCTTATCAATTCGGATGAGATTCCATTGGCCGACGGGAAAAATTACAATGAAGTGTTTCCCAACCTGATCATTGATTTGTCACTTCGTTACCGCGATGCCAAATCGCCTGAGGAGCGGCTGCAACAGAGATCCATCTTTTGCATCGATGACTGGTGCTCGGAATATGAACATAAAATCCGCGCCAAGGGAGGAATCGGTTTTTGGCTTGGCGGAATGGGTCCTGATGGCCATATTGCTTTCAATACCAGAGGTTCAGATCATTTTTCTACTACCCGTTTAACAGCGACCAATTTCGAAACGCAGGCCGTTGCGGCAGGCGATCTGGGAGGCATTGAAGTTTCGCGCAACCGCCTGGTAATCACCATTGGACTGGATACTATCACTTTCAATCCGCAAACAGTCGCCCTTATATTTGCAGCCGGTGAAGCCAAAGCGGATGTGATCAAAAATGCGCTCGAGAATGAACCCTCCAATCAATATCCAGGTAGCTGCCTTCATAAGTTGCCCAACAGTCGATTCTACCTTACCAACGGCGCAGCTGTTAAACTGACCGACAGTGTCAATAAATATTACCATACAGGTGAATGGACACACCAGAAAACGGAGCGTGCCATCATCGACTTGTGTCCCAAGATCAATAAGTTCGGCCACAATATTACCCTTGACGATCTGAAAGCTGATCAGTACACCCGTCTAATTCCAAACTTGAATGAGCATACCGTTCAGACCGTCATTGACTCGATCACTGCTAAATTTAACAAAGGCATGGAACATGAGTCGAACGAGGTTTTCTATCATACGGGTCCTCATCACGACGATATCATGCTGGGTATCATGCCCCCGGTGGCGCGTCAGTTGAGAGATGCCAGCAACGAGTTTCATCTCTCGGTCATGACTTCAGGATTTACCGCGGTCATCAATCAATATGTTATTGACTTGTTGAATGATTCGTTGCGACTGATCAGCAATGACCAGGTTCAAATGATCAAATTTTCCGATTTCTACGATGAAGGTTATCAATATAAATGGGACAAGGATGTTTACCATTACCTGGACGGCGTGGCGGCCAATGATGCCTTTGAACAACGTCGCGGCGTCTGTCACCGTGTGATCCGTTCGCTGGTGCAAATTTATGAAATTAAGAACCAGGAGCAACTGATTTCCACCATTATAGAAATTCTGCGTACCCTCGGCAACAGTTATGATGGAAGTAAGGATCAACCCAAAATTCAGGTCCTCAAGGGAATGATACGCGAGATGGAAGAAGAGTTGGTATGGGCCCATTTTGGTCTTCCGGTGAAAAATGTCCATCATCTCAGGTTGGGTTTTTATCAAGGCGATATATTTACCGAACAGCCTGATGATAAGCGTGATGTGTTGCCTATTCTTGAAGAGTTCAGGAAGTATAAGCCCACGGTGATCAGTCTGGCCATGGACCCCGAAGGAAGCGGCCCCGACACCCATTACAAAGTGCTCAAAGCCATTGCAGCAGCAGTAAGGGAGTGGAAGAATGAAGCAGATTTATCCAAATTGCGTGTGGTTGGCTACCGTAATGTATGGTTTCGTTTCCATCCTTCTGACGCTGAGGTGATTGTACCTGTATCGCTCAATGCACTGGCCATTTTGGATACCTCTTTCTCACAATGTTATCTGAGCCAGGTCAATGCCTCCTTTCCAAGCTATCAGCTCGATGGTAAATTCAGTGAGCTCACTCAAATGATCTGGGTTGAACAACTCAAACAAATCCAGTTGCTGCTGGGTAAAAACTTCTTCTATCAACATGAAAAACCATTGGTCAGGGCGACGCATGGACTGATATACATAAGAGAGATGAATGTTGAACAATTTCTCCAACAGGCCGAGGATCTTGAAAAATCAATGGAAGGCGTGAAGATTTAGTTCAGTTTGTACATAAACCTGAGGTGGCATTTGATGAAATGCCCTTTTAAAGAATATGGCAGGAGGAAGTTTACTGAAAAACTTCCTCCTGCTAATTTTATATAAGCGATCCCTTCAAAAATTACCTGGACCCCTGCCAAGCTTTCTTTAAAGGCATAAAATGTTTCAAGATAGGTTTATTTATGTATATTATATTTATAAAGTACTTTGAATTCAATCCGATCTTATTCTCCTATAATTAAATCCTAAAATCATGTGAATCAATTCTAATCGTATTTTAAAAGTTATTTGTAAGTAAGTATTTCTCTTCAAGAAAGGAATCAAATCTTGTAAGTAGGATGGTTCAGTTCATATGTCAGCTTGAGCCCGATGGAAAAATTGAAGCAGCTACTTCCTGATCTCGTGATAGTATTTTGTCTTGGTTCCAAATATAGCTTGTGTATAACATGTGTATAGCTTGTGTATAGCTTGTGTGTTAAATATGCCAATATAATACACAATATATACACAATATATACATAAAATATACATAAAATAAAGTTGGCACACTTACAGAATATTTCCTTAAGGCTTGTCAGATGCTTTTAGGAATTTCAGAAGGAAGAATACATTGGGAATTGGAGGATTGAAACCCTACATGGATGAAAGTAGCATAAGGTAGAAATAAGATAAAATCAAGTGAATGAAGCCGGTACGATTACTGGTAAGTAATTAAAAAACAATTATAAATATATGAATATTATAGTCATATTCTCACCGTCTTTGATTCAAAATGATTATATTTACAGGGAGGTTAAGTGACCGATTTTTGAAAATGTTTTTTATAGTGCAATTATTTTAAAAATAATAGATATGAAAAAGGCAAATTTTTATTTATTGGGAATCATATTGTTATGTGCAATCACTGGTGGGCAGTCGGCGACCATTATGCACAAATCGACTAATCAGGTAAAGATACAGCAGGCAGATTCCAAAGGCGAATGGCGGCAACTATTCAATGGCAAAGATTTAACAGGCTGGAAACATGTGGGTCCCGGATCTCAATATGTCGATGACGGGATGATTAAATCGCACGGAGGAATGGGATTGTTATACTGGACAGGTGAAAAATTCGGCAATTGCATCCTTCATGTTAAATATAGAATGGAAAAAGAGAACAGCAATTCAGGTGTATTTATCAGAATTCCAATTGAACCCTATGAAGAATGGATGCCCGTATTTTATGGCTATGAGGTACAGATTGATAACAAACCTGAACTTTCAAATGAAGATGATTATCATTACACAGGCATGTTATATTCACTTACAAAACCTTTAGCTAAAACAGGCAAGCCCGGACCGGAATGGAATACCATGGATATCACCCTGGACGGATTAAAAACCATTGTCTTTTTAAACGATGTGAAGATAATGGAATTTACTGAAGGTGATCCTGTTCCTGAGCGTAAATTTGACTTTGAACCCTTCCGTGGCCCACGTCCTGAATATGGATATATGGGACTTCAAAATCACAGTGATAAAGATATTGTGTACTTTAAGGAAGTGGCCGTTAAACCCTTGCCGAATATGGGAAAGATGAAGATGAAAAATAAGATCCAGTCGGGTAAGGTAAAAATCAAATGATTAGAAAATGGAATCAAATAACAGTAAATCAGGTTCAACCGACATATCAAGAAGGAAGTTTGTAGAAATGGCTGCTACAGGGGCCGCTGCGTTATCAATCCTGCCTAGCTTCACCGTTAGCGGTCTTGGACACGTTGCCCCGAGCGACAAATTGTACATCGCCGTAGTCGGCTGTGGGGGAGAAGGCGCTGCTGATATTCAGGCACATATGAAGACCCCCAAGAAGAATGCCGTAATTTCTCATCTGTGCGATGTGGATGACCGGATGGCGCTTGATCGCAGGAAAGAATATCCCAAGGCTCCATTTTATCACGACTGGCGGGAGATGTTCGAAAAGGAAAGTAAGAATTTTGATGCAGTGACAGTGGCAATTCCTGATCATAATCATGCCATCGTCGGATTGAACGCCATGCAGCTGAACAAGCATTTATACCTTCAGAAACCTCTGGCGCATGATATTTATGAAACCAGGATATTAACGGAAGCCTCCAAGAAATATATGGTGGTCACTCAAATGGGTGACCAGGGTGCATCGTGCGAGGGCATGCGTACTTTGCGCGAATGGATTGAAGCGGATGTGTTGGGCGATATTGAGAAAGTTTATTGCTGGACCGACCGTCCGGTATGGCCTCAGGGAATCCCCTGGCCAACTTCACGTCCTGCTGTTCCGAAAGAACTGAACTGGGATCTGTGGCTGGGTACTGCCCAACAAACAAACTACATTGATAATCTGGTACCTTTTAACTGGCGGGGCTGGTGGCAATTTGGAACCGGAGCGCTTGGCGATATGGGCTGCCACATCATGGGACCACCTTTCAAACTGCTCGAATTGGGCTATCCAACCGAGGTGTCGGGCAGCGCCAGCACGGTGTACGATGGCATCTTTTCGGAAGCTCAATATCCTGAAAGTGGTCCGGTGTCTAGTTCAATCTTGTTTAAATATAAGTTGAAGAATGGTAAAAACCTGGACCTCTACTGGATGGATGGTGGAATCACTCCCGAACGTCCGATGGAATTGGACCGGGATGTCAATATGAATGAAATATTGGGCGACTACACCAAGTTGAACGATTATGAAGGTAGTACCTTATTCATAGGCACCAAGGGGACAGCTGCCTGTGGATGGGGAGGTAGGAGCCCTGTGTTACTGCCCATTGCAAGAAACAAGGAGATCAATATTCCTAAAAAATACCCTCGTGTGGAAGGCGACATGGATGGCCATTACTGGCAATGGATTGATGCCTGCATTGCAGGATATGGAAAGGCTGAAGTGGATTCACCCTTTGCAGGTTATGCCGGTCCGCTGACTGAAACCGTTCTGATGGGCAATTTGATCCTGCGCAGTTTCAATATCCGTGAGAAGATCAAAAGAACCGATCCTGTTTATGGTGAAATGGAAGGATTTACATTTCCAGGCCGGTACATCAACTTTAAATGGGATGGCCCCAACATGCGGATTACCAATTTTGAAGCTGCCAATCAGTTCGTAAAAAGAGAATACCGTAAAGGATGGGGGGAACTGAATTTGTAATTGATTGTGGAAATTCACAAACCAATGAAAAATAAACACATAGACACTTAGTTCACATAGAAATATTTAAACTATGTGTCCCGAGGACTCGGGATGTTTCTATGTTTTTAAAAATATAAACAAATGAATATTGAACTATTAAACACCTACAATGAGTTAAGCCATAGAGCCAAAGATTTAATTATTCAGGAAATCAAAAAGAAAAAGAATCTTTTGCTTTGTACGGCCACCGGGGGAAGTCCAACGGGAACGTATGACCTGCTGGGACAAGAATACCAGGAAGATCCCGAACTATTCTCTCAATTGAGAATTATCAAGTTGGATGAATGGGGTGGTATATCAATGGATCATCCTGCTACCTGTGAATGTTATTTGCAAGATCACCTTATCCAACCACTGCAGATTCCCTCATTGCGATACATCGGGTTTAACAGTAATCCCAAAGATCCGTTGCAAGAGTGTATGAATATTCAGGAAAAACTGGATAGGGAAGGACCTGTTGACTTATGTATTTTAGGGTTGGGAATGAATGGGCACATGGCATTCAACGAGCCTGCTGAATTTTTACAACCCAATTGCCATGTGGCCGAACTTTCAGTGATGTCGCTTCAACATCCCATGGCGGCTGAAATGTATGTGAAACCGACTTATGGATTAACACTTGGAATGGCGGATATATTGCAATCTAAAATGATACTTATTTTGATCAACGGTAGCCAGAAGAAAGCCATTGTTGGTCAGTTTTTATCCAAAAAAATAAGCAGTTCAGTGCCGGCATCGTTCCTGTGGCTGCACCCAAATGTAATTTGCCTGATTGTAAAAGATGCGGTATAGTAAATGAGAAAATAATTATGGGTTGAGTAAATTCTAAAGACTATGAGACGGAATAAGTTGGTGGTGTTCCTGATATTATGTATATGGTTTGTTATTTCTTTTATAACCAACATTCTGGGACCAATCATGCCAGCCTTGATAGACAATTTTAAGCTGAGTCTGACACTTGCGGCATTCCTCCCATTTTCATTTTTTCTGGCTTATGGAATTATGTCCATACCTGCCGGGATGATGATTGAACGATTTGGAGAGAAGCCCTCCATGTTGGTGGCTTTTGGTTTGACATTTATCGGGTCATTCCTTTTTGCCCTTTTCCCTGTTTACAGTATGGCATTGCCGTCATTGTTTATCATAGGGATCGGCATG
>Ga0209123_1002766_pt1 | contig 14188 bp, 11 predicted proteins | sample BarGraIncu00431A_FD_184500 | JGI IMG/M metagenome (GOLD analysis project Ga0209123, IMG submission 184500) | Arctic peat soil microbial communities from Barrow, Alaska, USA - Barrow Graham LP Incubations 004-31A (SPAdes) (version 2) | ecosystem: Environmental > Terrestrial > Soil > Wetlands >...
TCCCAAACCTTTTTTTATATGCCCTAAATTCATCATTATAGTATTGGCTAGTCGCCTCTAAAAACACGGTATCATAACCGTTACTTTCGAGAGTCTTGAATAATGTGATATTATTTTCAAAAGATTGCTCGTCGGAATAGATGGATTGGGAAAGAAACATAGAGTTAAGCCCCTGAGTTGTAGGTTTATTAGAAGGGTAATAATGATCCGAATGAGGATACTTATCCAATAAACCATCTAAAAATGGTGTTGTTTCCATTGGAATTCGTGAATTATAGAAATGTAAGTAATCTCGATGAAAGGATTCAGCGACAATTACAATTATTTTTTCGTATGGAAAAGTTTTTTGAGGGTCAGCAGGACTTTCCCTAATATCAATTCCTAATTCATTGAGCAGCTTAGTTTCTTGTTCAGAAAATACTATACGATAAAGATGATTGGAGGCGTTCACAGGTCTAACGTTATTACGGAAAAATTCCAGTGCCAAGTTGATCGTTACAGACTTGGTAAGCAAATCCCGGGAGAGGTTTCTGGATTTTTCTATTTCTGCCTCTTCATCAAACCCTTCTTCCAGCAGTGCTTTTGGATACACGTAGGCTGTGGTCAAATTAGCAAGGTTAGCTAAGAGACAGATCATTATAATAATGATACCTACATTTTTTGGGTGCAAGTTTGGCAACTTTTTCGGAGTGCGAAATAATAAAGTAAGAAAGAAAAAGCTTACTAGTGTGGCAAGTACAACAACTTTATCGGCAGTATATAATACACCTGTTATTGAATAATTGTTCAAATTATCAAATAACACCTTCTCAATATGTGTTGAAGTAACAAAAAAGTATATGGTATCACTATAAAAAATAAAAATAGTAAAAAAATACGACAAAAAGTATGTGATTTTAGATGATGTATTATTCCGTTTCGTATATAGGTAGCTGGCTAATACTACAAATATAACATTATTAATCACGCCTGTAAGAACTGACATGAGGGTTATTGCACTAAAATTTAAATTTAATGAATGAATAATAACCGCCGAAATACCTAACCAAAGAATTGCTAAAATTACGATTGGACAGTACTCTTTTGCAACTTGTTTAACCCACGTACTATTTTTTCGGAATAACATAAAGATACTTACCAACAACAAATCGCGAAAAACAGCATTGCATACATCAATAACGAATATTCCTATCGGAAATTCCGGTTCTCCACTGTAGAATCGAAACGCAAAACAAGCCTCTATGCAAAAAAGCGTAACTACTGTGGTGAACTTATTTTTGTGGCGGAAAAAAAATTCTTTGAAAAGTGCTTTTTTAATTATTAAAATCCCCTTTTAAAAATCTCTTCGATATAGTTTTTGCATAGTTGTCATTCGATTATATATTCACCATGTTTGTATAAAAACCTTCCCACAATTTCAAAATGGTGATAGGATTTGTTAGTTGCAAAATGATAAATTTATCAATCGAAGCAGGAAATCTAATGATTAACAAGAATCTTAACTGAAATAGACTGGTAGAGGTGATAAATATGTCGCGGTTACAACAAATTCAAGTAATGACTCAACAAATGGCTGAGGCTATATCGAGTGTATTGGGTATGGATGTTACCATGTTTGATGAAAAAATGGAGCGGATTGCCGGTACTGGTAGGTATAGTAAGACAATTGGCCAGAAAATTATCGGTAACTCGGTCTTTCATAAGGTTATTAAAAACATGGAAGAATATATTATTACGGATGTCAGTACACACACTGATTGCAAATCTTGTGAACAGCATGCCAGTTGTATGGAATTGGCACAATTATGTTGTCCGATTATTCTAGGTAAGGAAGCGATTGGGGTAATTGGCCTTATCGCTTTTTCGAAGGAACAACAATTGGATTTACGGTATAAACATAAACAGTTGCTCATTTTTATTCGGAAAATGGCAGAGCTGATTGCCGCTAAAGTTGCTGAGAACGATAATTTAGAACGCATCATAGTATTAAAAAATCAAATGGAAACAGTTTTGAATTTTGTGGTGGAAGGGATCGTGGCTATTGATCAGGGTGCTAAAATTATTAATATAAATTATGCGGCCGAAAACATGCTGAATGTAAAAGCGAATGATGTTATTGGTTTTAATATTAGCGAGATTTTCCCGGCGACACCCATTCCAGAAGTCTTACGCACTGGGATAGGTTTTGTTAATCGGGAGGTAAGTATTTGGCATAAAGGTAAGCATCATCATTATTTAATTAATGCCAAACCAATGTTAATTGGTGGCATCATACAAGGAGTAGTAGCCTCTTTTCAGGCTGTTAGTACTTATCAGGGAAATGTTGGTGTGGCTTATAAAAACCAAGTAACCGTTACTTTTGATCAGATTGTTGGTGTCAGTCATGCGATTGAGTGTGTAAAAGAAGAAGCTCGTAAAGCAGCTACCTCTCGTTCTACTGTGCTTCTTATTGGGGAAAGTGGTACCGGCAAGGAAATTTTTGCTAGGGCTATTCATTTTGCCAGTGAATGTTGCTGTGAGCCATTTGTAGCCGTCAATTGTGCCGCTATTCCTGAAAATTTGCTAGAGAGTGAGATGTTCGGTTATGAAGAAGGCTCTTTTAGTGGTGCTAAAAAAGGCGGTAAACCTGGTAAGTTTCAACTTGCTAACAAAGGGACATTGTTTCTTGATGAAATAGGAGATATGCCTTTATCCCTACAGGCAAAAATGCTACGCGTGTTGCAGGATAAAGTGGTGGAGCGAGTGGGAGGCATTAAAACAACAAAGGTTGATGTCAGGGTGATTGTTGCAACGAATCGTAATTTAGAAGATATGGTTAGAACAGGACAGTTCCGTGAGGATCTATATTACCGACTTCATGTTATTCCCATTATTCTACCTCCTATTAGGGAACGAACAGACGACATTATGGTGTTAGCAGAATTTTTCTTGAGGAAACATGGGGCTATCGATGGTAAAAAAATTATCGGTTTTACTAATCAAGCAACGCAAGCCATGCAGCAGTATAGTTGGCCGGGCAATGTGAGAGAATTAGAGAATGTTCTGGAGTGCACAGTGATAAAAATGAGTGGGGCAATAATTGATATTGCTGACTTGCCGGCTAAGATTTGCCAGCAGAACTGTAACAATTCTAAGGTGCTAAAAGTTGCTGATCAGTCTGAAAAGTTGACAATTAAGGCCGCATTAGAGAATTTTGGTTATAATGTTCAAGGGAAAAAACAGGCTGCAGCTAGTCTTGGTATTGGCATAGCTACGTTGTACCGTAAAATTCACAAATATAATTTGGAATAAGAATAGTTCTAGTGATTGTTATCATTAATTATCATTAATTATCACTAATTGATGATAATTAATGATAATAATATGCTGAAAACAGCTGTATTATAGGAAGTTACTCTTGGCACGAAACTTGCATTCTTAATTATGTGTCAGGAGGGTGATAAACTATGAATTCTAATTTATTAATTTCCTTATTAAAAGCAGAGGTATTACCAACTATGGGATGTACTGAACCAGGTGCAGTGGCTTTGGCAGCAGCATATGCCAGTGAGGCGTTACAAGGAAAGTTCGATAGAATTGACGTTGTAGTGAATTCTAATGTTTATAAAAATGGTGTGGCAGTGGGTATTCCGGGGACAGGGGAAACCGGCCTGGAGATTGCAGCAGCCTTGGGCGCCATAAAAAGACAATCTGAAAAACAGTTGTCTGTCTTATCTGAAGTTACAAGGGAAGAACTGGCTCAGGCTAAAGCAATGCTAGTTAATGGTAGTATCAAGGTATGCGTTGACGAGACAAAAAGTAGTCTGTGGATTATCGTTCGTATCGCAGCAGGTTCCGATTGGAGCCAAGTCATAATTAGGGATCAACATACCAATGTGGTAAGCATTGAAAAAAATGGTGAGCCTATTTTTAGTAAGCAGCAAAAGAACACTTCGCGAGGTATTGACCATCGCTTCATATTGCGAGGCCATGAGGTTACCGTTGTCGAGCTGATTAAAGCGGTGGAGAACATGCCATACCATGAACTAGAGTTTTTGCTGGAAGGTATCGAAATGAATCTGTTGGCAGCAAAAATGGGTATTGATAAGAAATTGGGTATGGGAATTGGGGCCGAATTTGATAGAATGGTACACGTTGGGATAGTATCTGATGATATCATTAACTATGCAAAGACTTTGACAGCAGCGGCGGCTGATGCTCGGATGTCTGGGGAAAATGTGAAAGTGATGAGTAGCGCTGGTAGCGGTAACCATGGTATTACCGCTATTTTGCCAGTTTATGCAGTAGCAAAAAAAATAGGCACCTCGGAGGAACGCTTAGTACGAGCCGTTGCAATGAGTCATTTGATTACTATTTATATTAAAATCCATACCGGTAATTTGTCAGCATTATGTGGTTGCGCTGTAGCTGCAGCCACAGGAGCAAGTGCCGGTATTACTTGGTTGATGGGCGGTGATGCATCAGTTGTTGAATCAGCTATGAAAAATGTGATTGCCAATCTTACGGGTATGATTTGCGATGGTGGGAAAGTGGGCTGTGCTTTAAAACTTTCTACAGCAGCGACGGTTGCAGTCGAAAGCTCTTTATTAGCCCAACAACAAATTGTTGTGCCGATTACCAATGGTATTATTGCCTATTCAATAGAAGACACTATCAGAAACCTGGGAAAAGTAAGTAATCCCGGCATGCTACAAACAGATAAAGTCATTATGGAAGTCATGCTGGCGAAAAGGGTATGCTAATACAAGCAATTATTGATTTTATTCGTGGCTACCCTTACAAATATCCGCCGACAGTGCATGAAATTGCTACAGGTATGGGGCATAAGAGTAGCACAATGGTTCATGGTAATTTAGCTGGGTTGATCAAATTGGGATTACTCGAACGCAGAGCCATCTATAATGGGTGGCTTTTCTTTATTTACCAAAAATGACTACTCTGTCACAGTTTTGTCACACTTTAATGTTATATTTTAGATAGTGAAAGAATAGGGGGTGGAATTGAGCTTGTCTAAGGAAAGATTGATTCCGTCGCAATGTACATACAAGCTATTTTAAGTTATCGAGACATAAACTAATGACTCCCTTCACTACGGCTAACATTATATCGGTGAAGCAGGAGGACAACGGATTTAGAAATAAGCAAAAGGAGTGTTTCAGTATGAAAAAAGGAATAAAGAAAGCAATTGCCTACTCGTTATTGGTTGGAATGACGCAGTTTGGCCTAGCCGCTACAGCTACAATCGAGGCTTCGCCAAGGGGAGATTGGAAACAGCAACAGAATGATCAGAGATGGCAGGAAAATAATCGTCACAAGCAGGAAATGCAACGTCGCCACAATGAGAATGCTAGAGATTGGAATGATAGACAATGGCGGGAGAATCAGCAACATGAACGTTATGATCGGCAGGATAATGAACGGGAATATCAGAGGAATTTAGAAATTCAACGGCATGAGAGAGAAATGGCTCGCCGCGACTATGAGAATGCTCAGGATTGGAATGATCGGCAGTGGAGAGAAAACCAACGTCATGATAATACAATGAATGAACTTTTCGCTGGTGTACTTGGTGTCATAATTGGTGCTAATTTATAATAAAATATAGTAAACAATTCGCATCCTTCGGGGTGCGAATTGTTTTTGTATCGGAGATTCTCAAATTACATAACGTTTATTAAGCTAACATAGCGGCAGCGCCTACAAAAAATATTAAAACCAATATAGATCGAATTAATTACAACAGTTTATTCTTTTTTACTAGAGGAGGGGATTTATTCAATCTAAAGATACTATATTTGCAACTTTTATAATTCCATCTTGATTTAGCTAGTTTAGTATCAGCCCTTGTTTTATAAAACCCGTTACTTTTCAGGTTGTATTACGTTTATAGTTATGAATGACTATTCAGTCAAAAAATAGTTTGGTAAATTTAAGGAGAAGTTTATTATGAAAACAAAAAAACTAATGGTTACAGGTATAATTGCAGGGGCTCTTTTTACCGTGGCCGCACCAACTTTTGCAGATAGTCTACATGGGGTAAAAGAAGTAAAAAGTACAAGTGGAGAAAGTATTGCGGACGTGATTAGTGAGGAAGAGTCCAGATTTATGGTAGACGATATGAAAGTCCCGTCCAATACTTATATAATAGATAAGAAAATAGCAGATGTTACAGGGGATGAGGTTGACGATACTATTTATCTGATTGGTCACAAAGGAAATACAGCCGATAGATATGCCGATAAACTCAATATTGTAGTTCGTAACGGTGCAACAAACAACAGAGAAATGACCGACCTCGAAAAAATAGGCGGTTATGAAGGAAAACTATTTATTGGTGACTTTAGTGGTGATAAAGTAAAAGATGTAATGATTACTGCCCCAACTGGTGGTAGTGGTGGTATTGTCCAGCATATCATTGTTAACTTTAACGTTCCTGAGCCCATCGCTATTTTTGACCAACAAAATAATGCAGGGGCGCAATTTACTGGCAAGTATGTGGATGGCTTTAAGGCTGAATTAGTCAATCAGAATACAGGAAGAAGTATTAATATCGACCTTAATACAAAAAAAGATATGTACGTAGCCTCTCAAATATACAATAAGGATGGTACTCTTTTAAAAGAAGTAAAACCAATAACTTATCCACTTTCCCTATTAGAGCCAATTGACATGGATGGAGATGGCACTTATGAGCTTAAGGGTATCCAATCAATTAAGGGAGCCTACGGTGCTGATACGATTAGTCATGTGAACTCCTTATGGAAATTTGAAGATAATCAGTGGAATGTCAAACAAATCGAAGTATCATCGTTCTTGCAAACGTTAGGTGAGACACGGCTTGCGCCTGCTAAAGTGGTGAGTGCTGTCCAGCCCAGTCGACCTGCAAACGAGGACGACAAAAGTTTTGAACAGTATTTTAATTTGATTGGTATGAAAAAGGAAAAGCTTGCTGATGTGCTTAGCGAGAAGCCGACCCCTGTTGATGAAGGCGGTTTGGAATTTACAAAAGCAGGTATAAGAGTATGGTTTGGAAGTGATGGAAACCAATTAGTTCAACAAGTTTATATAAGACGTGCTGATATTGATTACAATGGCTTAAAGATAGGTGACAAAATAAATGCTTTTAAACAGGTGTTTGGAGAAGTCACAAATGAGGATTACGGTTCGGCTTATGCAAATTTTGATTATAAAGGAAAGGTTTTAAATATTAACTATGATCCTAAGACTGAAAAAACAATCAGTGCTTATATCATGGAAGAATGGAAATAGGATATGAGCAGCTTTTTCAAAGGTATCTATAAAATTATTGCTCAAATACCTGGGGGGAAGTAACCTATGGTCAAATCGCAACTATGCTGGTCAGTCTCCATAGTGTCAGAGTGGTTCGTTGAGAATCAATCAAAGGTTTGTCTAGTGTCTGTCCTTTTCACTTGTTGGAGTTTTGGGTGTTGGTATTAAAGGGGTAAGCTGATGCAACAAGGACTTGTAGGTTTTTTGGTAAATTAATATGTGTGTATGTTCTTCGCCTAGACTTCGGTTTGGGCGAAGTTTCATCGTAGGGGTGTCGCATTGTTACACTGAACTTATACAAATACACGAAATATAGAGGGATTCGTGTGGGAGTATTGAATATTATTATTTAGTAACATTATTCGACAATAACTGATGAAAATTTTGCGGATAAAAATTGCCGACTGTAGAGAGCGTTTGTTCTGAATTTATGAGTGTGGTTGCTTAAGAAATTATCGGGATGGTATAGCTTTATCATTTTGCCATTCTGTTGATTCGGAATGAGTAGTTGCACCACAATCATGATGGCGACACTCCTTATTGACTCGGTTTTTGCAAGCTATCTAAATAGCACTATATTGTGCGAACAGAGCCTATAAAAAAATGCTATAAAAGCGGAAGAGAGAATTTTTGATGATGGATTTCGATTTTAATTTGGAACAATTTGCCAAGATAAAAGTTGTTGGGGTTGGTGGCGGTGGAAATAATGCTGTGAATCGAATGATTGAAGCTGGACTTACTGGTGTGGAATTTATTTCTGTAAATGCGGATGCCCAGGCACTTAATTATTCTAAAACTGGTACTCGTATCCAGATTGGTGGTGAATTAACTAAGGGGCTTGGTGCGGGGGCTAATCCTGAAATTGGGGAGAAGGCCGCGCAGGAGAGTCGCGAAGAATTACTTCAGGCATTACAAGGAGCTGATATGGTATTTGTTACGGCAGGTATGGGTGGCGGTACTGGTACAGGGGCTGCACCTGTGGTTGCTGAGTGTGCAAAGGAAGTAGGGGCGTTGGTGGTTGGCGTTGTTACTAAGCCTTTTTCTTTTGAGGGACGCAGACGGCAGAAACAGGCTGAAGTTGGGACGGCTAATTTGAAGGAAAAAGTGGATACTATTATTACGATACCCAATGATCGATTGCTACAAATTGCTGATAAAAAGACTTCTATGATTGATGCGTTTCGCGTTGCAGATGATGTTCTTCTGCAAGGCGTTCAGGGTATCTCTGATTTGATTGCCGTGCCAGGGCTTATTAACTTGGATTTTGCGGATATTAAAACGATTATGACTGATTCTGGTTCGGCATTGATGGGTATTGGACAGGGCACTGGCGATAATGCGGCTGGTATGGCCGCAGAGGCGGCAATTAAAAGTCCTTTACTGGAAACTTCGATTGAGGGGGCTAGAAGGGTTCTGCTTAATATTACTGGTGGTAGTAGTTTGGGTTTATTAGAAGTTAATGAAGCGGCAGCGGTTGTTTCTGAAGCGGTTGATCCCGATGCGAATATTATCTTTGGGGCCGTTATTGATGAACGTCTTGGGGATGAGGTGAGGGTTACGGTTATTGCTACGGGGATTGATAGGAAGGTGGTTAGTACGGATTGTGGTAGTAATGGTAATGTTGGTAATAATGGTAAGGGGAAGGTTGATATGAAGGGGCAACTGGACGAATTGGTGGCTAAGCCAGCGTCGGAGTCGTTTAGGATGAAGGATTTGGAGATTCCTTCTTGGATGAGAAGGGGATAGCTAGTTTTAAGGCAGTCCATTTCATGTCATTGGTGGCATGTTTCCAAAGGTTACATTTTGGTTTAAGATTAATCGGGGGACCGTATCATCTCTAACTGCGAAAAAAGTCCTGACCTTTGCAAAATGCGAGGGTTCAGGACTTTTTTATTGTAAATATATAAATAATAAAGAAAAGCTTAGAATAGAAGCAAATCTAAAGGAAACGGGATAATTAATTGCTCCCCACAGTTTTTTACACCTTATGATTTGATTGCCCAACGTAATTTAGCAGAACGCGCACGACTATTGACATGACATTCTTCTGATGATGGCCGAATTGGATCGGGTGCTATTTCACGATAAACCCCTTCATTAAAAAAGCGTTTAAAAGATTTTTTAACGCGACGATCTTCACCTGAATGAAATGAAAGTATGGCAACGCGCCCACCGGGCGCCAGGACATCAGGAAGTTTTTCTAAAAATTCATCTAACACTTCAAACTCATTATTGATATGAATTCGTAAGGCTTGAAAGGAGCGTTGACAAGATTTTTTAATATCATCTTTAGTGATTTGTGGAACAAATTTCAGAGCATCTTTGATGATATTTCGAAGCTCAGTTGTTGTCGATATCTCAATTCCTTTTTTTATATTGGAAATAATAGCGCGAGCGATTGCTTCGGAATGAGGTTCGTCAGCATTTTCTGTCAACATATCTTGTAATTCATCGAGTGTCATTTTTTTTAAATAACTCGCTGCAGAGCCACCCATTTGCGGATTAAGTCTTAGGTCCAATAGCCCTTCAGACTTAAATGAAAACCCTCTTTCAGGATTGTCTATTTGCATAGATGAAACACCCAAATCTGCCAATACAAAATCAAATGACCCTGATTCGGAAACAATTTGGTCTATTTTGGAAAAGTTCATTTGTTTGAGCTCTAAAATTTCGGAGCCATAACCCAAACGCTCTAAACGATCTTTGGTACGCGGCAATTCAAGAGGATCTACATCAATTGCATACAAGCGTCCCTTTGAATTTAAACATTTAAGCATTTCTAAAGTATGGCCACCATAACCTAGCGTTGCATCTAATCCGGTTTGGCCTGGTGTAATTTGTAGAAATTCCAATATTTCTTTAACGCAAATTGAAATATGCATACCGGCAGGAGTATTGCCCTTCTGAATAATCTTTGCCACAGCATCGGCATAGTGCTCTGGTTGCAGTTCCTTGTATTTTTCTTTAAAATTCTTAGGGTGAGTGCCTTTATAGCGAATACGTCGCTGATGTTTGGGCTCTTGCTCATCCAATGTGTGATCTGGGCCCATTATCTTCCCTCATTTTTATCATATATTTTTGTATGTTTGTTATAAATTATATGATAGCAGATACAATTTATTAAAGCAACATCAACAGTTTATACCGACAAGGCTGTAGTGGCCATGAACGATGGCACAAGGAAGTAAAGACTGGAGCTGAAGTAGTTGCTGGGGCTACATTTCGAGAAAATACAGAAATTATGACACAAGTGTCTGGTCAGTTAAAGGGAATTTCAGTAGCAATACAACAGATGACGAGCGGTAGCCAGTGCAGGTGTTGGTCGCCAAGTTCCGCATTCCGCAAAGAACAGTTGGGATATGATTCCTTGACTATAAGTAAAAAACAAACTATAATTCATCTATCAAAGGGAGTAATTAATATAGGTACTATCAACATAATGGTGAATAACCTGGTAGTACCTGCAATTTTTGCGTAATGAGACTTTTGGTGCTTTTTGCACCTGGAGTCTTTTTCTTTTGCCCCATAGCTATTAAAATAGAGGTATGTTCATGCTCACTGTTTATCTCATGCTTATCGTATCAATCATTGTAATTATTTCAAACCCTAATATCATTGATATTGATATTCGTAAGTTCACATATATTTGTGAAAAATTTAGCAATGCTCAGTGAATTGTGGAATATATCTCCCCATATTGTAGCCTTGTTATTAAGTCCCATAGCCACAGAATTGCCTGAAATTTTAAATGCTGTAATATGGGTTAGACAGGGGAAAGAAAATCTTGCTCTAGGTAATATCAGTGGCGCAATGATGATACAAGCTACCATACCCAGTGCGTTTGGATTATTCTTTACACCTTGGTTATTTGATCGTTATTTACTGTGGGCGGGGGCTGTAACGCTCCTATCTGTCATTTATCTATGGGGATCTCTTAAACGAGATAAATTTTCACCGATTGTTCTTATCTTTGCAGGATTGTTTTATTTCCTCTTTGCGATGATTTTGCTGATGAAGTAGTTGCTGGGTGTAGTGTGCGACACTTTAGATGATGTATTGGGTTTGAAATCCGGAGGGTGTAATTTAATGTGATTTTTCTCGAGAAATTAATTAAACTGTATAGGTTGATATGAGTTATTAATTCGTATAAAATAAGAATAAGATTATTTAAAGCAAGTTTGAAACTAATGGCTGGAATTGAGCTGAAAGAAGTGTGGCTAGCATGAATCTTAGAATTGTTGCTGTCGGTAGTAATGAGTTGATTGCTGAAGAGGTGTTGAATGCTGTTAAAGTGATAATTGGAGATGTTGCGGATATTACTTCAGATATTACTGCTTCGGTGGCAGATGATAGTGCCGGGGATTTTTTTGTTTGCGCTGTCACGCAACGTAAACCATTGTCAAAAGTGATTCCACAGGAGAAACTGATTGTTCTTGATTTGCGGCCTACTTCGGAGTTTTTCGTTCAGATTTCTCGGATTCCGGCTGGAGAGATGGTATATATTTTTAATTCTAATATTGACTATGCTCAGTTATTGAAAAAATCTTGCGAGTCGTTAAATATTCGAAATGTTGATTTTGTTCCTATTGCCTATGAAGATATGCCAGGGGAAGAAGTTATCGGCAAGTTACGGCAGGCGAAGTATATTATTGGTGTTGGTAAGCTGGTGGAAAAAGAAGTGTTGCTATCAGAGCGGTATCGGCCTTATCTACGGTCAGATGTTACCATTATTGGCAATACACGAGTTGCCACTATGCAGTCAGCCTGCGTTTTGATTCAACGGGTTACTGAGTATTTCCATACGATGCCATCTGGACAGATTGCAGGGTTGGTAGCTGATTTAAAGAATACAGGAGATTCATCCGCAAACAAAAATAATGAAGAATTTATTCGCATTGCGAGGGAAATAGAAAAAATAATTTCTGATAGCAATAACTCTATCTTATCGCTACGTGATAATATTATGAAATCATTCGCAGCGCAGATTTCATGGAATATTGTTATGAACAATCAAAATGATTGTAGCAGAGATGATTCAGTGCGGATGTCGATTGAACCTGATGGTGAAATTTTTAAGGTACTCGAGAATATTAATCTGTTGAACAATAATGTCGTGAATTTAAAGGTTGATGATAAAAGGGAAGTGTAAGTATAGGGAATATCTTTCTATAATCAAAAGTGCTGATTTATTGGTTACAGTAGTAACCTGATATGGAGATACGGAGTCAATCATGGAATGATGAAATTAATAAAATTATGTTTAAATTAAAATATTGGCAAAAAAAACCTACCAAAGTGGTAGGTTTTCTTTTGATATTTCCCGCGTCCTAATTTAATGTGTCGCTTTAAAATGCTTATAGTTGGCTTTTTATAATGAAAAGGAGTTTTTGAGAAAAGTATATAATGTATAGGCGGCGTGAGAAAGGTGTTTGTTTTTCTTCTTAGCCGCACCGACTGACATTTCGAGTGGCGGCATTAAAGGGATTGAATGTATTGCACTGGTTTGCAATGTTCCCTGGGGCAGTATTGCTGTACCCGAGCCAGAGATGATTAAATGCTTAATCATTTGGATATAATTTGTTTCAAAACTGACATGTGGTACAACATTCTGTTTTGCTAGCTCCATATTTAAAAATTTATGCATGGAACAGTTTTCTTTAGGCATGATGAAAAGTTCATTTTTTAATGCAGACAGCGGTATACTGTCTGCATTTTTTAATCGATGAAACTGTGGCAGATAAACAACCAGTTCCTGACTACCTAAATTTACAAAATCAAAAGAATCCATATCGTCATCAATGATAACGAAGCCCAAATCAATGCGATCTTCTGCCAGCATTTTTTTTATACTATAAGAACCTTCTTCAATAAAGTTAATTTTTAGTGACGGATAAATTGTGCGAAATTTAGAGAGTAAAAATGAGGTGATAGATAAACTGGTAATGGATGATATGCCTAAATTTATAATGCCACAGTTTAGATTCTTTAGTTCGACGGCTATTTGTGTAGCTTTGGAAACATCATCCATCACAATGGTGATATGATCGTAAAAAATTTTTCCTTCTGGTGTTAAGACAGCTTGCTTCTTATTGCGTTCAAACAAAATAATGCCTAACTCATCTTCAAGGCGTCGAATGGCAGTCGTAACGCTTGGCTGAGAGATATAAACTTGTTCCGCAGCACGGGTAAAACTCTTTAATTTACTGACAGCTAAAAAACATTCTAATTGTTTTAATTCCATAGCTAACTCCAGTTCTAAATTAATAATAAGTATAAATCTATTATAACATACCATATTTAGGACGGGGAAAAAATCAAGGAATGTATTATAGTTTGGGTAAATGATAGCATATTAATTCGCTATCATGTGCTGTTATTAGGTATGGTATATTAGTTTGTAGGTAGATAATTCAGACTAATAAAGAGAGGACAGGGGACTTTATGGATAAAGTATGGGTTAAAATGATGTTTAATAAAATGGGTAAAATTGGAAAAATTGAGGAGGGTTATAACAGGTTGGCTTATTCTGATGCAGATTGGCAGGCCAAAGAGTTAGTTATGGACACAATGCAAGAACTTGGCATGGAGGTTAGAATGGATGCTGTTGGCAACCTAATCGGCAGGTTGGATGGAACTTGCAAGGATGCTCCGGCTGTGGTCGCTGGTTCGCATGTTGACACGGTACCAGAGGGGGGCAATTATGACGGTTCGGTTGGTGTTATCGGTGCATTGTGTGCAGTTAGGCGCCTTAAAGCGATGGGACCCTTGAAACATCCCCTCGAGGTCTGGGTATTTGCTGGTCATGAATCCAGCCGCTTTGGCTTTGCACATTTGGGTAGCCGTTCGATTTGCGGCTGTGCTGATCCTCAAAAATGGGCGACAATGAAGGATACTATGG
>Ga0209123_1002768_pt1 | contig 14177 bp, 6 predicted proteins | sample BarGraIncu00431A_FD_184500 | JGI IMG/M metagenome (GOLD analysis project Ga0209123, IMG submission 184500) | Arctic peat soil microbial communities from Barrow, Alaska, USA - Barrow Graham LP Incubations 004-31A (SPAdes) (version 2) | ecosystem: Environmental > Terrestrial > Soil > Wetlands >...
CAGGATCATGATCAAACGGACCGACACCCGGAGGATTGAAAAGTCCCCAACGGTCGATGATGTAATCCTGCTGATCGAATTTCGCAACCCAGTTGATGAACAACAAGCGGTATTCCTCCAGCAAATTCCTGACAATCTCAAAGTATTCCACATGTTCAAAACCAAACATATCGAGCGCATTACTTAGATGCATTAACTCACAGGCAGCTTTGCGAATTATTGTAGCTGACTCCATTTGGAGATCGTAATAATGACCTGAATTTGCCTCATCCACTTTTTCAGTTAACAACAATGCGTCATTTAGCATCACGTTCTTCATTTGTATCAATGGTTTATTATCTTCAGGAATGAGTTGAAAAATTTGATCTGATACTTTATATATCTCCTTTCCTTTCAGGTAAAGAGGTAGATTTTGTTGGTCTATTGAATATTCATGGTCAAACATTGGTAGTTAGTTATTTATAAATATTGATATAAATTTAGAATTGAATATCAAATGTAAAGGTGATCATAAATGAGATCCAATGATACATTTTGTAAGAATAAATTTCAACCTGGAACTTTTAACATGAAACTTGGAGCTTTATCTCCGCCAATTCCGCCAATTCCGCCAATGGTGTTTTTTTATAAAATGTAATTCGATGTCTGATTTTTCTTTTTCACTTTGGTACTTTGTCTTCCCGAAGGTTATAAATGCAATATGGCGGAATTGGCGGAGATGGGATTCTTGAGCGGTTGGCTACAGATCATCTGCCCAGTCACTTATTAACTATTCTGTACAATCTCCATTTACTGTCATCCCGGCAGTGTGGCCATTAAAAATGGCTTTCCTCTCAAAATAATGCCATGATCATAGTTTCGGTAGACCTGACAAAAGGCTAATGATTATCCTGCTTATAATCCACTTATTGAAAATAGTTTATTTAATCATTTACAACAATTCTACCGCGATCTTCTTTAGCGAAGCCTCGTTGGATGGCCATCTCAATTCCACGGTTCATGGAAGCAAGCACTTTTTCACCCAATCGTCCAAATCCAAACAGACGAGCTGTTTCCTTGGCAAGATCTTCTTTGGTAAGGCTGAATTGTTGTTCCAGAATTTCCTTTACTCCCACACTCAATTCCTCGGCGGATATATCTTCTGCATTGATTTCATTTAACCGGTAACTTAAGTATTGGGAGGGCACTTGCATTGGCTTCCAGATAAATGGTTTATCCCCTGAGATTGTACTTTCCAGGTTAAGTTCCAGGAATAACTGTCCAAAAAAATGATCAATCCTGTTTCCCATACGAGCGATGCCCCAGGAAAAAAGAACTTTGCGGCACAATTGATCCCTGCTAAGAGGTGCTTCAGCATTGACCACCTGCATGATCTGAGCCATCACTTTGCTGCTTCTAACAGGATTTAAGAACTCTTCATTGGGCAATTCAACCGTTGTCAGATTGGTGTATTTATGCGAAATGCAATACTTCGATTGGATGGGTGAAACATTTATATTATTTTTCAAAGTTGCCTGTATCCGTTCAGATTGTGGCTTTTTGGGAAATACAGTTTCCAACACTGTTACGGGATCAGCCATCTCCTGGGTTTTGCTATTCGTGATGGCATTCAAAATATCCTCCATTACCTTTTCCTGGTTTTCCCACCAATCAATGGACCATACTCTGTGAATGTTCCAACCCAGGGTTTTTAACACTTCCTGCTGGATGATTTCACGGTCGCGTACTGTTTTGGCAGCCTTGTAATTGGCCCCATCGCAGAGAATCCCGAGGATGTATTCATTGGATTTTTCAGGATTCACAATGACAATATCCATTCTATAACCAGAGCAGCCAATGTTGGTACCGACCTTGAATCCATGTTCTCGTATTTTATCAGCAATAATATCTACCAATGATTTTTGCCTGATCAATTGAGAACCAATAAGCAAGGGGATCACATTCTTACCTTTTTCAGCAAATTCAAGGAAGGCTTTTAACCCGGCAACCCCTTCAGAAGAGGCGCGTGCCAGGTCAATCTGTTCAGCCCTCAGGGTAGAGAATACTTTCATCTCATACCTTGCACGCGAAACGGCCACATTGAGTCGTCGCCAGCCGCCCTCACGATTTAGGGGACCAAAATTATGACTCACTTTTCCTTCTGTATCAGGACCATAACCTATAGAGAAGAGAATTACATCGCGCTCATCTCCCTGAACGTTTTCAAGGTTTTTAATAAATAACGGTTCTGCCGATTCCATAGCAATGGCTTCTATATGAGGATTTTGTGCAAAGGCCACGTTTAACATATCCTCAATCAGCGATTGCTGCGCCGAGCTGAATGTGACCACACCAATGCTGCGTAAAGCTTTCTTTTTATCAGAAAGCCTGGAAATGATATCATCTACAATGGCCTTGGCTTCGAACTTATTCTGACGACTTTTCCCCTTGTCGTAATATCCCTGAACTTGAATATAGGTCACTTTACTTTGAATGTCATCAGGGGAGGGGAAAGTAAGGAGCTTGTTTTCATAATATTGTGAATTACTGAAGGCAATCAGGCTTTCGTGCTTGCTACGGTAATGCCATAGCAGGTGCTTCGAGGGCATAGACAATGCCAGACAATCATCCAGGATACTCTCTTGATCTTCCTTGTCTAGGTTGTCTTCATCAATATTGACCGATGAGAAAAAACTTGTCGGTGGCATCTGTTTTGGATCTCCAACCACAATCACATGATGCCCCCTGGCAATAGCTCCCACAGCTTCGCAAGTGGGCACCTGGGAGGCTTCGTCGAATATTACAAGGTCGAACTTAAAATTATCCACATCAATGTATTGGGCCACCGACATTGGACTCATTAACATGCAAGGCGTTAATCGGGTCAATAGGGTAGGGATGGTATCGAATAACTTGCGGATAGAGGTGCCACGGCCATTGTTACGGATATTGCGCTGTAATATACCCACTTCGGAGCCTTGAGCCGCCTCACGGATCAATGAGGGTACATTTGAGGCTAAATGGGCAAACAACTCTTCTTTGGTCAGTTTCTCAAATTCAAGCGTCATCTTTCTGAACCTTAGAATCTTATCTTCAAATAATTTTCCGTTGAAACTGGCAAGTACAGGTTCAGAATCAATAATGCGGACAATCATGCTTTTATATAGAGCCTTTTCAAAAGCGCTGATTATGAGATTACTGCTTATGGAATGGCCACACAGATATTCCGTCCATGAGTTTAGCCCTGCCTCAACTGTTCTTATTCTTGCCGTATTCCAGCTGCACCAATCCCTTAATCCATCAATGTTCGCGAGCCAGTCATTGGCTTTCCTAATGGCGTATTCGATCCATTGTTCATCAGGGAGAGATCTGTCCCTGATTTTTAACCTAGCCGACAAATCAGCATACAGACCCATTGTGGCATTGAAAGCACGGTTGAATTCCGACAGCGCTTGCTGATGGAAGGATAAGAAAGTGTCTATTCCCTCCGACAGTTCATTACCTATTGAGTGTCTGAGTTTTGCAGCATTCATCGCATTGCCTGTTATAAGTTGCATTTTTTCATTAAGCCAGAGGGATGAATTGCGAATCTCCTCCAACTGGCTCCAGTTTCCCTCACCCTCATTCCAAAGCAGACCGAGCAGTTGGGAGAAATAGGTATTCTTTTTATCGATTGTTTCTTGTACCTCTTGGTAAACAAGGATTGTGTTCAGTACTTCCCGAACCTTGCTCTTATTCAACATGTTATTTAAAGAGTAAGTATTCAGAAATTTAACTGCTTTATTTTGTACTAAATACTTTGGAAGGAACCATTTAACTTCAGCGAGTCCCCATTCAGTCAATAGACTTTTTGCATCAATCGCTAAAATATTTTTGTTGAACTGTGCCAATAAACTACTTCTATGTAGATTTCTAGATATAGCCACTGGCACAATCAACGCAACCTGGTTAATAGCTTCGTCAAAATTATCAACTTTTAACAAGGAACCTGAAAGTGTTGATTTGCTTAAAAAGAAATCAGCAAGTTCATTTAGTATTTCAAATTGTGTTTTCGATGTACAGTTGATCTCCTGATTGAAGACTTGTAAACAGCCTGAGATCGTTTCATTGCATCTTTCGAGTGATGAAATATATTGACTTAACAGTTCTTTTGCTTCTGCTTTAAGGGATTGCGTATATTGTGATATCTCAAGACCCAGGAGTGGATTGGTCGCAATATTGGAACAGAGGATAGCCGCAGCCTGCAATTCCTCAATACGATCTCTCCAATTTTGAATGTTCTCCGTCGAAAGATTATGGGTAAGCTCGGTTGAAAATTCAAAGTCATAATTGATGGTCGCCTCTGAATGAAAGCCAAACAAAGCATCATTAAGTGATGATCCCCAAACTTGTTTGTGATGCAGTACTTCTACATATTTACTCAGTTCGCTTCTCAGAGCAAGTAATCGATCCGATTCAGCGAGATAATCAGCAGGTGATATTCGACCTATTACCTCAGTGCGGGCCTTCAACTGAGCCAATACTGTTGATTTTTTAGATTTATTGGAATGAAGTTCCAGACAAAACGGATCGACCCCAATTGCCTGCAGGCGTTTCTGAACAACAGTCAGGGCAGCCATTTTCTCGGCAACAAATAAAACTTTCTTTCCTTTGTAGATCGAATCAACAATTATGTTGGTGATGGTTTGAGATTTGCCCGTTCCCGGAGGCCCATGCAAAATGAAACTTCTTCCTTTTGATGCCTCACAAATGGCTTCGAGCTGAAATGAGTCAGCGCTGATAGGAAGTGTAATATCTGATGGTTTGATATCGACATCAAGATTTACAATGGCTTCTTCCATAACATCCCACTCCAACTTTCCAGATACAAGACTTTTTACAATCTTGTTTTGATAGAGTTTTTCAGCGTTGCTATGGATGTCATTCCACATTATGAATTTACTGAAGGAGAAGATGCCAAGAATGGCCTGTTCTTCCACATTCCACTTTGTTTGATTCATTATGCCCTTGCGTACGGTATTTAATACCAGCTTTACATCAACACCGCTTTGATCTTTTGGCAGGTTTTCAAGGCCGCTTATCACAATTCCAAAATCATGACGCAGCATTTCCAGCATGGTAATGTTCATCATCACCTCCTCTTCACGGGAACGAATAACAAATCCTTTTTGAGCAGACTTGCGGATAATTTCGACGGGCAATAAAAGTATGGGGGCAAAACGTGGCAGTTCGCTATGAGGGGTTTCGTACCATTTCAACAAACCCAATGCGAGGTAGAGTGTGTTTGCCCCATTTTCTTCCATCGAAAGACGCGAACTCCGGTACAGGAAGGTCATTGCAGAGGTCAATTCGGATTCATTAAGATACGATCGTAACCGTTTCTGCGTTAATTCTTTATTGACCAAATCTATCATCGGATCAGTTTGATTCAACGATTGGTAAATACCGGCATCCATCAGATTATTATGCCAGTCGGTGGGTTTAGCCAGCACCTGAAATTCTTGTCCGTCAGCAAGCGCATCTTCCAGATTGCCGATATTGATGGAAATGAGTTGCATGGTATTTTTTGTTATCCTGATGTTCAATAAGTTGTTGCGTAAACTCAGGTCTAAAAGTTTCCGTTCCCAAAGTCTTTGTTTGGTAACTTCAATTTGCCCGTTATTAAATATGATAGCGTCAGGAGTGATAGTTTCCGGATTGTCATTTTTGCGGTATTCTATTGGGGATTCAATGATTTCAATGCCATTTTCCCCTAATGTTCTTAAGGGCAAGGGGCGGATACTTGCAAATCGGCTTCGCTTCACATCAATTGATAGAATGAAATTTGAACTGTCGACGAGTTTGAATTCAGCGGAGGTAACAGCAGTTTCAAAATTAAACTTACTACCAGCATTCATACAAGTAGTTTCGACTAGTGCAATTTCATTTATCCCGGCAGCAATTCGTTTTGTGAGAAGTGAAACATCATCATTCACACTGTCAGAAAATGTATCATCCACCAGCCATGCACCGGCAAAAGCATGGCCTTTGATCACTACGATGATAGGGTTAAGTCCCGCCGCTTCTATGCATGAGGCATATAACAGTGACATATCCAGACAAGTACCTACCTTGTTGGTAATGATGGTGTCGCACATCCGGATTCGCTGCCCTGATTCTTCATAACTGGCAGGCGGAGCGCAGTATACGATATTCAGTTCGGCAATTGCTTCATAGATGGCCGCAATTTGTTTCCTGACCCGATCAGGATTTCTGCTCTGATAAGCGTCCATTGATGGAATGCCTGTCCACTTTTCAAGAAATTGAGAGGCCTGGTGAAGTAGTTTTGTGATGGTAGGATAGTTGGGAGTTACAAAAGCAGACAGCATTTCAGGAATCACAGAAAGTCCTCCCCATTGGTCGAAAGGCAAAATATCAATTGGATATTTTTCTGAAGCAATAAGTTCCAGGTTGCTATAAACTGAAACGATGATCTCGCCAACCAACCGTTCAGTAATTTCAGATAAGTAAGAAGGTGAAATATTAATACAGACTCTATTTACTTCAACAACAGAATTTTGAGGAATTATATTGATCATTCTCTCCATCTTGTCGGCAAGCTCTGGAACAATGGATATCTGAATACTTACATTCAAAAGTTCAACTTCTGAATTATTCTTTAACAATAGTTTGCGAGAAATGGGTACGTGATTTTGCTGCATTGCAAAATTCACTATAGGTGAGTAAGTAAAACTAATTTCAAGCATCTGGATTAGGTTTAATTGGTTTCTTTTATGTGCTTTTTACCAGTTAGTAATCTGGGTTGAAAAACATTGATCAAAGTTAACATTTTGAGTTGTTTATGACATGCCATACAAACAATAATTTAAGAAACTTGTTGCAATATATCAACTAAATTATTTATCAATTCAAAAACCAGACAATCGATTATCTTTGCAGAAGGAAATTTAGTCAGGAATCTAAAAATCTTTCCCAAAATAAAAAAGCAACTATCTCGTTTTAAGATAGTTGCTTTAATTTTTTGTAGTCCCACCGAGAATCGAACTCGGATCTATGGTTTAGGAAACCACTATTCTATCCGTTGAACTATGGAACCATTTATTCTATCTATTCTTTGCCTTTAAATATTTTATATTTCATCGAACTCTGATCTATGGTTTAGGAAACCACTATTCCCTGCCTACCGCAGGCAGGTATCCGTTGAACTATGGAACCGATTATTCTATTGTCTTATTTCTGATGTCTGTAAACTAAATACTGAGAACTTACATCAGACCTCTCTTTTCAAACATGTTGCAAAAATAGGCAAATATGCCGTTTATGCAATGGGAAGATCATATTTTTAAGGTAATAATCATTGCGTGTAAGTGGCCGAATTTTAATATTATATAAATTATAGGGGTCCTTTAACGGGTATTCCTACTTAGAACCATTCTAAATTAGCTATTTTGCACCTCTTTTTATTGGTTGTGAAGCCTGTTAACTCTACTTTTACCACATCAAAAAAATTGAATCAAATAATTAAAATATAAATCTGTTATTCTATGAGCAATTTACTGACTGCCTCTATTGGAAAGAAACTCCTGATGAGTGTTTCAGGCTTGTTCCTGATCTTGTTCCTCTTTGTACATTTGACTCTGAACTCATTTCTGCTGCTGGATAGCTGCCTGGGATTTGAAAGAGGTCAAATGTTCAATGCCGGGGCACATTTCATGGTAACCAATCCTTTCATTAAAGTCATCGAGCCCATGTTGGCTTTGGGATTTATGGTACACATCATTTATTCACTGATTCTGACTTTTCAGAATATGAAGGCACGCGGCCCTCAGCGTTATGCCTCAGGTAATAAAACAACGGGAGTTGAATGGTCATCGCAGAATATGCTGGTGTTGGGTATTGCCATTTTCGCGTTTCTAATCGTCCACATGTTTGACTTTTACATGAAAATGAGAGGTTATACTGCCCCCAAGCTCCCGGAAGTGACTTTTCCTTTCTTCGGTTCAATGGCCAAGGGCGACGACGCCTATTCGCTGGTCAATGCCACATTTAAAATATTGCCAATAGTGATCCTTTATGTAATTGGATCGGTTGCTCTTGCTTTCCATCTGGCACATGGTTTCTGGTCTTCATTCCAAACTTTTGGATGGAACAATACCAAATGGTTGCCGCGTTTGAAAAGTGTCAGCACCATTTTTGCCATTATTTTAGGGGGCGGTTTCACTATAATTGCTGTGGCACAATACCTGTTTTTCTAATTTTCTAATAACTGAAACATGAGTAAAATAAACGCAAGGATTCCTGAAGGGCCTCTGGCTCAAAAATGGACCAACTATAAAGATCATCAGAAACTGGTGAACCCTTCCAACAAACGCAAACTGGATATTATCATTGTAGGAACCGGTCTGGCAGGGGCTTCGGCTGCTGCATCGCTGGGTGAAATGGGATTCAATGTCAAGAATTTCTGCATTCAGGATTCACCACGTCGCGCACATTCCATCGCTGCGCAGGGTGGTATCAATGCTGCCAAGAATTATCCCAATGACGGCGACTCTGTATTCCGCCTGTTTTATGATACGATCAAAGGAGGTGACTACCGTTCCCGCGAATCCAACGTTCACCGTTTGGCCGAGGTCAGCAATAGCATCATCGATCAGTGTGTGGCTCAAGGTGTTCCATTTGCACGTGAATATGGCGGCCTGCTCGACAATCGTTCATTTGGAGGAGCACAGGTGAGCCGTACTTTTTACGCCAAGGGTCAAACCGGACAGCAGTTATTGCTGGGAGCCTACCAGGCCTTGATGCGCCAGGTAGAATTGGGAACCGTTACCATGCATACCCGTACCGAGTTGGTCGAAATAGTGATTGTGGATGGCAAAGCCAGGGGTATCATTACCCGCGACATTGTTACAGGCGAGTTACAACGACATTTTGCACACGCTGTTGTATTGGCCACCGGTGGATATGCAAATACCTTCTTCCTTTCGACCAATGCCATGGGATCAAACGGATCGGCATTGATAAAAGCGTATCACAAGGGAGCGTTTTTCGCCAATCCATGTTATGTTCAGATTCACCCCACATGTATACCTGTTCATGGCGATACGCAAAGCAAGCTGACCCTGATGTCGGAATCGTTGCGTAACGATGGTCGTATCTGGGTTCCCAAAAAGAAGGAAGATGCTGAAGCTATCCGTGCAGGAAAACTGAAAGCAATTCAAATAACTGAAGAGAACCGCGATTACTATCTCGAACGTCGTTACCCCACATTTGGTAACCTTGTCCCCCGTGACGTGGCCTCTCGTGCAGCAAAGGAACGTTGCGATGCCGGTTTCGGTGTTGGAACCGGATTGGCTGTTTATCTTGATTTCAAATCATCCATCGATCGCCTGGGACAGAAAACCATTGAAGAGCGTTATGGTAACTTGTTCCAGATGTATGAAAAAATCGTTGATGAAAATCCATACGTAACCCCCATGATGATCTATCCTGCAACACATTACGTGATGGGTGGTATCTGGGTTGATTATGAATTGCAAACAAGTATATCAGGTCTATTCTGTTGCGGTGAAGCCAACTTCTCCGATCATGGCGCCAACCGCCTTGGAGCTTCTGCCCTGATGCAGGGACTGGCTGACGGTTATTTCGTATTGCCTTATACCATTCAGAATTACCTGGCCGATCAAATCGCTATCAAGCGTATGACTACCAAGGAGCCTGAATTTGTGGAAGCTGAAAAATCTGTAACAGATCGTTTTGCCAAGCTGATGAGCATCAAGGGAAAACGTTCGGTTGACAGCCTGCACAAGGACCTCGGGTTGGTGATGTGGGATTTCGTTGGAATGAGCCGCAATGCTGAAGGACTGAAAATCGCCATCGAAAAGATTGCCGCCATCAAGAAAGAATTCTGGTCGAATGTTCGTATTCCAGGTGATATGACCGGGATGAATGTAGAACTTGACAAAGCAAGCAGGTTAGCCGATTTTATTGAAATTGGTGAACTTATAGCCCGCGACGGACTGAGCCGCGAAGAATCGTGTGGAGGTCACTTCCGCGAAGAATACCAGACTCCTGAAGGGGAAGCGCTTCGTGACGATGACCATTTTGCGTATGTTTCCTGTTGGGAATTCAAAGGCAACAATGTGGTACCCGAACTTCACAAGGAAGAATTGGTATACGACAGCGTTAAAATGGTTCAGCGTAATTATAAATAGTGGCTTTTATAAAGGACATCAATTATGGAAAAATCAATCAATATCACAGTAAAGGTTTGGCGTCAGAACAATCCCAAAGATAAAGGCGGCTTCGAGACCTTCAAGTTAAATAAGATCTCAACCGACAACTCGTTCCTCGAAATGATGGACATTCTGAACGAGCAGTTGATCAATGAAAATAAGGTACCTGTGGCATTCGATCACGACTGTCGTGAAGGGATCTGCGGAACGTGTTCGTTGTATATCAATGGCCGCCCTCATGGACCGGATGATGATGTAACGACTTGCCAGCTTCACGTGCGTAAATTCACTGACGGCCAAACGATCACCATCGAGCCATGGCGTTCGGCTGCCTTCCCGGTCATCAAGGATTTGATTGTCGATCGCAGGGCATTTGATAAAATCATCGCAGCCGGTGGATATGTATCCGTCAATACCGGCGGTATCCCCGATGCCAATGCAATTCCTGTTCCGAAAGCAGATGCTGACGAGGCAATGGATTCTGCCTCGTGTATCGGTTGCGGCGCTTGTGTGGCAGCCTGTAAAAACGGATCAGCCATGTTGTTTGTATCGGCTAAGGTAAGTCACCTGGCACTGTTGCCGCAAGGTCGTGTTGAAGGAGCCCGTCGTGCCAAAGCGATGGTTGCCAAAATGGACGAACTTGGATTCGGTAGCTGTACCAACACCGGCGCCTGCGAAGTGGAATGTCCAAAGAACATTTCACTTTCAAACATCGCACGTTTGAACCGTGAATTCTTAAATGCCAAGTTCAACGACTAACTTAAATCACATAGATTATACAAGCCCCGGAGTTAATTCTTCGGGGCTTTTTTTGCTTGGACCTAATCTTAGGTTTCTCCCCATCATCTTATTCCTTTCTGATACCTTTCTGATACCTTTCTGATACCTTTCTGTAACCATGGGTTACAGAAAGGTATCAGAAAGGTATCAGAAAGGTATCAGATGATGGGGAGAAATAGTAGTTCTAAAAGGAAAGATAACTGGTTTTTTTAGGATCAATTTAGTTAAGTTTTAACAGGCAAGTTTTATTCTCTTCATTTAAAGACATTGCCCGGCAGGAAGCCAACCCAAAAGTCTTTGGAGGATCAATTTCCGCATTCTCATTTTTCTTTACAACTATGTTTTGAGGCTTGTTGGAACCAAGAATACTGAATTTTCAGTTAAATCGGAATTGTTTATGAGCAGTTGCCTGTTCATATCTTATCGAAAATACATTGTAACATTCATTTATACAGTCAATAGCATTAGTTTGTGAACAATTGGCTGTTGATTAATTGTATGGTTCACAATACAATAATGAACGGGGTATTTTGTACATTCGCATAAGTCAATCAAATATCCAAATTATGCCATACAGGAGGTTACCAAATACTGATCTGGCCAGGCTGCGAGCTATTGAAGCAGGTCTGGAACTGGGAAAGAGAACTGCGGTTACCAAATTGGCTTTTAGCCAGCAAACCCTTGAAAAACTGCAGGTATTTTATCCAAACTTATTAGGTTCAATTCGTCAACTCAATATTTCGAAGCAAAACCAGTTTGATCGTTCCAAGGAATATGGGGAGATTTTCAGGAAGGCAAGATTGTATTTGTCTCATTTTCTGCAGGTGGTCAATTTTGCCATTGCCCGCGAGGAAATGAAGCCTGAGGCAATTGAGTTCTATGGCTTGAAAATGAATGCCAAGGCAACTCCGCCATTGAACCTCGAAGCGCATGTACTGATATGGGGTGAGAAAATTATTGATGGTGAACAGAAAAGGGTCATGAAGGGGGGCAGCGCGATCTACAGTCCTTCGATTGCATTGGTCAAAGTTCATTACGAAGAATTTAAAGAGGCCTACCGTCAACAAAAACAGCTTCAGAACATCACCAACCTGGCCTCGGTAAGAGTGGCTGAGCTGCGCGAAAAGGCCGATGAATTGATCCAGCAGATGTGGAACGAGGTAGAGAACTCAATGCTTCATCTTTCGGATGATGAAAAAAGGGAAGAGGCTTCCAAGTATGGAATCGTTTATGTTTACAGGGTTTCTGAACAAAAGAAAATGGAGGTCGAAAGTATACAGCAAAGCCTTTTATTTTCATAAAAGCTGTTTTATACAATTTACAATCTGAGCGTCATTGCGAGAGGAAATCTATTTTTCAAATAGCCACAATGCGTGAATTACAGGATGTTAGATTGCTAAAATGGTGGGATTGCTTCGTGCCTCGCAATGACGTGCCGATCAATGCATTGCCGTCATTGCGAGGAACGAAGCAATCTGTCAATCAAGTATTTATGGTGGGATTGTTGCGTGCCTCGCAATGACGTGCCGATCAACGCATTGACGCTCTGATGACTGTTTCTGACTACTTTAAATGACTATGCAACATATGATCCATGAGGCAACACCAGGGAAAAAATATAGAGGCATGCAATTCTTAAACAGTTTCTTAATCCACATCAATCCATTCTTGGTGCCTGTGAATCAGATGGATGGTCAGTGATTTTTGTTTTAATTGAATTACGATAGATCAAAAACAACAATAACCCTGTAGAGGCGATACTAAACAGAACAAGTGGGAACTGCTCTTTGCCGGTTCCCCATTGTTCAATATCTTTGGATATTATTTGCTTATCAATCAGGTAATAACCAATTACTCCCATTGTATTGTTTGCAAAATGGGCAAGGATAGGTACCCATATAGTGCCTGTCCAGACGAGCAGGTAACCAAACATGGCTCCAAGAAGCAATCGTGGCAAGAATCCGTAGAACTGCATATGGAATGCGCTGAATATAAAGGCTGCGATCCAGATGCCCCAATGATAGTTATTAGTCATGGTGGTAAAGATGCGCTGGATGACTCCTCGAAACATCAGTTCTTCACCGATGGCAGGCAATACTGCAATCATAAATACATTGAACAGCAAACTGGAAATACTTTCCACTTTCATGAATTTATCAGTCAGTACTTTAGCCGTTTCTTCCATCTCGCGCATCCAATTTTCCAGTCCTGACAGTGACGCAGGCAACTTCATCTGACTATTGATCTCTCCGATATAATTGATCAGGGGGATCAGGACCAAAATTGACAGCCCTGCATACAGGTAGGATGTAAATTTAGTTGAACGGTTCAACTGTAAATATTCACTGAAATTTCCATGATAGAGCCACCCAAGAACCACTGCCGGCGCTACAAACAATCCGATGGATTGTACCACCTGGAAATATTTGAGGAAAGCCATTCCTTCAGGGGTGTCCATTCCCGAAGGCGTCAAGCCGGTCATCAGGGTTGCCATTCCAAAGAAAGGAATTGCCACAATGATGGCAAGTAATATGAATACCAATACCGAAATCACCATCACAAATAATGAGAACATCAGTTGGGGAAAGGGTTTCATTCCCCGGAATGCGGTAAAATCCATAAGGTGATTTTTTGGTTCAGCAGCAAAGATACGATTATGAATTATAAAAGAAGAAAAATAAACACATAGATACATAGAAAACATAGTTTGATTTTTTCTATGTGAACTATGTGTCTATGTGTTTAAAATAAATAGCAGTTGATAAACTAATGCAAAATAAACACATAGACACATAGAAAACATAGTTTGTTTTTCTTTCTATGTGAACTATGTGTCTATTTGTTTAAGCTTTAGCCGACGGATTGATTTGCAGGTCCGTTGCATAAAGGCGAACGGCAAAGGATACTGTACTGCTTGGTTGGTTTTTTTCATACTGGCTGACTTTTATAAAGACACTCCGCTTTTCTGGTTGGAAATTAAATTGTATTTTCGCGCCGAGCTTTCTGTGAAGGCCGTGTACTTGGTAACCACGTAAAAAACAAGAAATGAAAAATACAGTCTCTGTTCTATTTATGTTTGCGGGCATATTATTTGCGGCTTGCCTGCTTATTTCCAACATCCTTGCCACCAAAATACTGATGATCGGCCCTTGGGCTGCACCAGCTGGTGTACTTATTTTCCCGATT
>Ga0209123_1002769_pt1 | contig 14177 bp, 7 predicted proteins | sample BarGraIncu00431A_FD_184500 | JGI IMG/M metagenome (GOLD analysis project Ga0209123, IMG submission 184500) | Arctic peat soil microbial communities from Barrow, Alaska, USA - Barrow Graham LP Incubations 004-31A (SPAdes) (version 2) | ecosystem: Environmental > Terrestrial > Soil > Wetlands >...
GTAGTAACCAATATTGTTAGGAAATAAAAATGGCATTCGATAAAGACGCATTTTTGACCGCGCTGGACAGCATGACGGTCATGGAACTCAACGACCTGGTGAAAGCCATCGAAGAGAAATTTGGCGTGAGCGCCGCAGCCATGTCGGCACCCGCTGCCGGTGGCGCTGTTGCCGCTGTGGTTGAAGAGAAGACCGAATTCAACGTCGTGTTGCTGGAAGCTGGTGCCGCCAAGGTGTCAGTCATCAAGGCCGTGCGCGAAATCACGGGCCTGGGCCTGAAGGAAGCCAAAGACATGGTGGATGGTGCTCCGAAGAACGTCAAGGAAGGCGTTTCCAAGGTTGATGCTGAAGCCGCTTTGAAGAAGCTGCTGGACGCTGGCGCCAAGGCCGAACTCAAGTAATTGAGCTCTCAAGGGAGGCTGGGTGCTCCAAAAGAGCCCCAGCCTTTGCTGCTTATAAGAGAGCACTGAAAAACAGACTCAAGGTCTGTTTTTCAGTGTCTTCTGATCCCGACTGCAGAAGATGCCTTGGTTCGGGTCACGCGCAATGTGTGACCGTCCGCCAATGATTGGTAGTGGCCAATCACCAAGAAAAATATTGAGACATTGGGGACTCAATTTAACAGTCGCCTAGGACCCCCAGGATTCCTTAGTCTTTGCCCGGAGATCTCATGGCTTACTCATACACCGAACGCAAGCGTATTCGCAAAAATTTTGGCAGTCGCGACAGCGTGCTGGAAATTCCGTACCTGTTGCAAATGCAAAAGGATGCCTACACCGCATTCCTGCAGGCTGATGTTCACCCCAAAAAGCGAACAGCAGAGGGACTTCAAGCGGCTTTTGAAGCGGCTTTCCCGATCATTTCACACAATGGCTTTGTCGAGATGAAATATCTCGAGTACAACCTGGCCAAGCCCGCTTTCGACGTGCGTGAGTGCCAGACCCGTGGTCTGACTTTCGCCTCGGCAGTGCGCGCCAAGGTTCAGCTGTTCATTTATGACCGTGAATCGTCGACCTCGCAAAACAAGGTGATCAAAGAGGTCAAAGAGCAAGAGGTCTACATGGGTGAAGTGCCCCTGATGACCACCAAGGGCTCATTTATCATCAACGGCACGGAGCGCGTGATCGTCTCCCAGTTGCACCGTTCCCCAGGCGTGTTCTTTGAACACGACAAGGGTAAAACTCACAGTTCGGGCAAGTTGCTGTTCTCAGCCCGAATCATTCCTTACCGTGGTTCCTGGCTCGATTTTGAATTCGACCCTAAGGACTTCCTTTACTTCCGCGTGGACCGTCGGCGCAAGATGCCGGTCACGATTCTGCTCAAGGCCATTGGCCTGAACCATGAGTCCATCCTGGCGAACTTCTTCGTCAATGACAACTTCCGTCTGATGGACAGTGGTGCTCAAATGGAATTTGTGGCAGAGCGTCTGCGCGGCGAAGTAGCCCGTTTCGATATTACGGACAAAAGCGGCAAGGTGATCGTTGCGAAAGAGAAGCGAGTGACGGCACGCCATACCCGCGAACTGGAACAATCTGGTACCACGCACATCAGCGTGCCCGAGGATTTTCTGTTGGGCCGGGTGGTGGCGCGCAATATCGTTGACGCCGACACGGGTGAAATTCTGGCCAAGGCCAATGAGGAGCTGACGGAAGCACTGATCAAGAAGCTACGTTTGGCTAGCGTGCAGGATTTGCCGTGTATTTACACCAATGAGCTCGATCAGGGTGCGTACATTTCGCAAACTTTGCGCAGTGACGAAACGGTGGATGAATTTGCAGCCCGTGTGGCCATCTACCGCATGATGCGCCCCGGTGAGCCGCCGACGGAGGACGCGGTGCAGGCGCTGTTCCAGCGCTTGTTCTACAACCCTGATACCTACGATCTGTCGCGTGTCGGCCGCATGAAGTTCAATGCCAAGATGGGCCGACCGGAATCGACTGGCCCCATGGTTCTGACCAATGAAGATATCCTGGCAGTCGTCAAGATTCTGGTGGACTTGCGCAATGGTCGTGGCGACGTGGACGACATTGACCACCTTGGCAATCGGCGCGTGCGTTGCGTGGGCGAACTGGCCGAAAATCAGTACCGGACCGGCCTGGCGCGGATTGAAAAAGCCGTTAAGGAGCGTCTCGGTCAGGCCGAGCAGGAGCCGCTCATGCCGCATGACCTGATCAACAGCAAACCTATTTCGGCGGCTCTGAAAGAGTTCTTCGGCGCTTCGCAGCTGTCGCAGTTCATGGATCAAACCAATCCATTGTCGGAGATCACCCACAAGCGCCGCGTGTCGGCGCTTGGCCCAGGTGGTTTGACGCGCGAGCGCGCTGGCTTTGAAGTGCGTGACGTGCACGTGACCCACTACGGTCGCGTGTGCCCGATTGAAACGCCAGAAGGTCCGAACATCGGCCTGATCAATTCGCTGGCGCTGTACGCCCGCCTCAACGATTACGGTTTCATTGAAACGCCTTACCGTCGCGTGGTCGATAGCAAGGTTACGATGGAGATTGATTATTTGTCGGCGATTGAAGAAGGCAAATTCGTCATCGCGCAGGCCAATGCGGTACTGGATAAAGAAGGCAAACTCACGGGTGAGATGATCTCTGCGCGTGAAGCCGGTGAAACGATTTTTGCCGGACCCGAGCGTGTGCAATACATGGACGTGTCGCCAGCACAGATCGTGTCAGTGGCGGCCTCCTTGGTGCCGTTTCTGGAGCACGATGATGCGAATCGTGCCTTGATGGGTGCGAATATGTCGCGTCAGGCCGTGCCGATTCTGCGCCCGGAAAAGCCAATGGTTGGCACCGGCATTGAGCGCGTTGCGGCGATTGACTCCGGCACTGTTGTGACTGCAACGCGGGGCGGCGTGGTGGATTACGTGGATGCAACCCGGGTTGTGATTCGTGTCAATGACGACGAGGCGCAAGCCGGTGAAGTGGGCGTTGATATTTACAACCTCATCAAATACCAGCGCTCGAACCAGAACACCAACATTCATCAGCGGCCCATTGTCAAGAAGGGTGATATCTTGGCCAAGGGGGATGTCGTTGCTGACGGTGCTTCCACCGATCTGGGTGAACTGGCTTTGGGCCAGAACATGCTCATTGGCTTCATGACCTGGAACGGCTACAACTTCGAAGATTCAATTTTGATCAGCGAACGCGTGGTGGCAGACGACCGCTATACCTCGATCCATATTGAAGAGCTGGTCGTGATGGCGCGTGATACAAAACTTGGCTGCGAAGAAATCACCCGTGACATTCCGAACTTGAGCGAACAGCAGCTTAATCGACTGGATGAGTCCGGCATCATTTACGTTGGCGCCGAAGTTCAGCCGGGCGACACGCTGGTGGGAAAAGTCACCCCTAAGGGTGAGACCACACTGACACCGGAAGAGAAGCTGCTGCGTGCCATCTTCGGTGAAAAAGCCAGTGACGTGAAGGACACCTCGCTGCGTGTGGACCAGGGCTCCCAGGGGACTGTGATCGATGTGCAGGTCTTTACCCGCGAAGGTATCGTGCGCGACCGCCGGGCACAACAAATCATTGATGACGAACTCAAGCGTTTTCGTCTTGATTTGAATGACCAGCTGCGCCTTGTGGAAGCCGATTCATTTGACCGGATCGAGAAGCTACTGGTTGGCAAAGTGGCCAATGGGGGGCCGCAAAAACTTGCCAAAGGCACGACCATCGACAAGGCGTATTTGACTTCGGTTGAAAAACACCACTGGTTTGATATTCGTCCGGCTGAAGACGATGTCGCAGCTCAATTGGAGAGCATCAAGAACTCGATGGAGCAGACCCGGCACAGCTTCGATCTCGCCTTTGAAGAAAAACGCAAGAAGTTGACCCAAGGCGACGAGTTGCCCGCTGGTGTATTGAAGATGGTCAAGGTTTATCTGGCTGTCAAACGCCATCTGCAACCGGGCGACAAAATGGCCGGCCGTCACGGCAACAAGGGCGTGGTGTCCAAGATCGTCCCGGTTGAAGACATGCCGTTCATGGCGGATGGCACGCCCTGCGATATTGTGCTCAATCCCTTGGGTGTGCCGTCACGGATGAATATCGGCCAGGTGCTCGAAGTCCATCTGGGATGGGCTGCAAAAGGTATTGGACAGCGCATTGGTGACATGTTGCAGGCTGAAGCCAAGGTGGCCGAATTGCGCAAGTTCCTGGATGAACTCTACAACGGTACCGGTCGCAAGGAAGACCTGGCTCAACTGAGTGACGACGAAGTGCTGGAAATGGCGGGTAATCTGACTTCGGGTGTGCCGTTCGCCACGCCAGTGTTTGACGGCGCATCTGAGGCTGACATCGGGGCCATGCTCAAACTCGCTTACCCTGAAGATGCGATCAAGCAAAAGGGGCTTACCCCAGCGCGCACCCAGGCTTACCTGTACGACGGCCGCACCGGCGACCCGTTTGAGAGGCCCACGACGATCGGTTACATGCACTATCTGAAGTTGCACCATTTGGTGGACGACAAAATGCATGCCCGTTCCACGGGCCCCTACAGTCTCGTCACGCAGCAACCGTTAGGCGGCAAGGCTCAGTTTGGTGGTCAGCGTTTCGGTGAGATGGAGGTCTGGGCGCTTGAAGCGTACGGGGCTGCCTACACGTTGCAAGAAATGCTCACGGTCAAATCAGATGACGTGCAAGGCCGTACCAAGGTGTACGAAAGCATTGTCAAGGGTGAGCACTCGATCGAGGCCGGTATGCCGGAGTCGTTCAATGTGCTGGTCAAGGAAATTCGCTCACTCGGTATTGATATCGAGTTGGAACGCGGCTAGGCCTGATGTTTTGCGGGACAGACCAGGATTGCGCAGCAATCTGCTCTGTCCTCAACCGATTAAAAAGGAATTAGCGTCATGAAATCATTACTCGACCTGTTCAAGCAGTTCACGCCGGATGAGCATTTCAATGCCATCAAGATTGGCATGGCTTCTCCCGAGAAGATCCGTTCGTGGTCGTTCGGCGAAGTCAAAAAGCCGGAAACCATCAACTACCGTACCTTCAAGCCAGAGCGGGATGGTCTGTTTTGCGCCAAGATTTTCGGACCCATCAAAGACTACGAATGCTTGTGCGGCAAATACAAGCGCCTCAAGCACCGTGGCGTGATCTGTGAAAAGTGCGGCGTTGAAGTGACCCAGACCAAAGTGCGCCGCGAGCGCATGGGCCACATCGACCTGGCGGCACCTTGTGCCCACATCTGGTTCCTGAAATCGCTGCCGTCACGTCTGGGCCTGGTGCTCGACATGACCTTGCGTGACATCGAACGCGTGCTGTATTTTGAGGCTTACGTGGTGACCGATCCGGGCATGACGCCGTTGAAAAAATTCAGCATCATGTCCGAAGATGACTTTGATGCCAAGTTCAAGGAATATGGCGACGAGTTTCAAGCCAAGATGGGCGCTGAGGGCATTAAAGATTTGCTTCAGAGCCTTGATATTGATGGTTCGATCGAGAGGCTGCGTAACGACCCCACTGGCTCCGAACTGAAGATCAAGAAGAACACCAAGCGACTCAAATTGCTTGAAGCGTTCAAAAAATCCGGCATCAAGCCGGAGTGGATGGTGCTCGAAGTGTTGCCCGTGTTGCCACCGGACTTGCGTCCTCTGGTGCCGCTGGACGGTGGCCGTTTTGCCACCTCGGATCTGAACGATCTGTATCGCCGCGTGATCAACCGCAACAGCCGTCTGCGTCGTTTGCTCGAATTGAAGGCGCCCGAGATCATTGCCCGCAACGAAAAGCGTATGCTGCAAGAGGCTGTAGACTCGTTGCTGGACAACGGTCGTCGTGGCAAGGCCATGACCGGCGCCAACAAGCGTGCGCTCAAGTCGCTGGCCGACATGATCAAAGGCAAGAGCGGTCGTTTCCGTCAGAATTTGCTGGGTAAACGGGTCGATTACTCGGGTCGTTCCGTGATTGTGGTGGGCCCCACGCTCAAACTCCATCAGTGCGGCCTGCCCAAGCTGATGGCACTTGAATTGTTCAAGCCTTTCATCTTCGCGCGCCTGGAAGCGATGGGCATTGCGACCACCATCAAGGCGGCCAAGAAGGAGGTTGAATCCGGCACCCCGGTGGTGTGGGACATCCTGGAAGAGGTGATCAAAGAGCACCCCGTGATGCTGAACCGTGCGCCAACCCTGCATCGTTTGGGCATTCAGGCCTTCGAGCCCATCCTGATCGAAGGCAAGGCGATTCAACTGCACCCGCTGGTTTGCGCGGCGTTCAACGCCGACTTTGACGGTGACCAGATGGCGGTTCACGTGCCGTTGTCGGTGGAAGCGCAAGTGGAATGCCGCACGTTGATGCTGGCGTCCAACAATGTGCTGTTCCCGTCCAACGGCGAGCCGTCGATTGTGCCCTCGCAAGACGTGGTGCTGGGCTTGTACTACACGACCCGGGAGCGCATCAACGGCAAGGGTGAGGGCCTGATTTTCGCCGACGTCGGTGAAGTGCAGCGCGCGTTCGATGGCGGTGCGGTGGAACTGAACTCCCGTATCAATGTGCGGCTGACGGAGTACATCAAGGACAAGCAGACCGGCGAATTGGTACCTTCGACCAAGCTGTGGGAAACCACCGCAGGTCGGGCCCTGTTGTCGGAAATTTTGCCCAAGGGCCTGCCCTTTGAAAACGTGAACAAGGCGCTGAAGAAAAAAGAAATTTCCAAGCTGATCAACGTGTCGTTCCGCAAATGCGGGCTCAAAGAGACCGTGGTGTTTGCCGACAAGTTGCTGCAATATGGTTTCCGGCTGGCCACCAAGGCCGGTATCTCGATCTGTCTTGATGACATGTTGGTGCCGACCGAAAAGCCGGGCATCATTGAGCATGCCGAGCAAGAGGTCAAGGAAATTGCGCAGCAGTACACCTCGGGTCTGGTGACTTCAGGCGAGCGCTATAACAAAGTGGTGGACATCTGGGGCAAGGCCGGCGACGAGGTGTCCAAGGTCATGATGGCCCAATTGTCCAAGGAAATCGTCACGGATCGTCATGGCCAGCAGGTACAGCAGGAGTCCTTTAACTCCATCTACATGATGGCGGATTCCGGTGCGCGCGGCTCGCCAGCGCAGATTCGTCAGGTGGCTGGCATGCGGGGCCTGATGGCCAAGCCCGATGGCTCCATCATTGAGACGCCGATCACCGCGAACTTCCGCGAAGGCCTGAACGTGCTGGAATACTTTATTTCCACCCACGGTGCACGAAAAGGTCTTGCCGACACGGCCTTGAAGACGGCCAACTCGGGTTACCTGACGCGTCGTCTGGTCGATGTGACGCAGGATCTGGTCGTGACCGAACAGGACTGCGGCACGCACAGCGGTTACCTGATGCGCGCCATTGTCGAAGGCGGTGAAGTCATAGAGTCGTTGCGTGATCGTATTCTGGGTCGTACTGCGGCGGATGATGTGTTGCACCCGGAGAATCGTTCCGTGCTGGCTCCGGCCGGCACTATGCTCGACGAAGATCAGATTGATGAGCTTGAGGTGGCGGGCGTTGATGAAGTCAAAGTGCGCACGGCGCTGACTTGCGAGACTCGTTTTGGTATTTGCGCCAAATGCTATGGCCGCGATCTGGGTCGGGGCGGTTTGGTCAACGGTGGCGAAGCGGTTGGTGTGATTGCCGCGCAATCCATCGGTGAGCCCGGCACGCAGTTGACCATGCGTACGTTCCACATTGGTGGGGCCGCCTCGCGTGCGGCCATTGCGTCCAGCGTGGAAGCCAAGTCCAACGGCAACATCGGCTTTAACGCCACGATGCGTTATGTGACGAACGGCAAAAAAGAATTGGTGGTGATTTCCCGTTCCGGCGAGATCGTCATTCATGACGAGCATGGCCGTGAGCGTGAACGTCACAAGGTGCCGTATGGCGCCGTGCTGGCGGTGAAAGCGGATCAGACCATCAAGTCGGGCGCGATCCTGGCCAATTGGGATCCTTTGACGCGACCGATCATTACCGAGTTTGCGGGTAAGGCCCATTTCGAAAATGTCGAAGAAGGCCTGACGGTGGCCAAACAGGTGGACGAGGTGACCGGTTTGTCCACCATGGTGGTGATCGATCCGAAACACCGCGGTTCGGCCAAGGTCATCCGTCCGATCGTCAAGTTGATTGATGCGACCGGTAACGAGGTCAAGATTCCCGGCACTGACCATTCCGTGACCATCGGCTTCCCGATTGGTGCGCTGGTTCAGGTGCGCGACGGTCAGGATGTGAGCCCAGGCGAGGTGTTGGCACGGATTCCTATCGAGGGCCAAAAAACCCGCGATATTACCGGCGGTTTGCCGCGGGTTGCCGAGCTGTTTGAAGCCCGTTCGCCCAAAGACAAGGGTGTTTTGGCTGAAATGACGGGGACCGTGTCATTTGGTAAGGAAACCAAAGGCAAGATTCGCCTGCAGATCACCGATCCGGATGGCGCTGTCTGGGAAGATCTGGTGCCCAAAGAGAAAAACATCATCGTGCACGAAGGCCAGGTCGTCAACAAGGGTGAAAGCGTGGTCGATGGTCCGGCTGATCCGCAGGACATCTTGCGATTGCTCGGCTCCGAAGAACTTGCACGCTACATTGTTGACGAGGTGCAGGACGTTTACCGCTTGCAGGGTGTGAAGATCAATGACAAGCACATTGAAGTGATTGTTCGCCAGATGTTGCGGCGGGTAGTGGTTGAGAATGCTGGCGACTCCACCTATATCAACGGTGAGCAAGTGGAGCGCTCGGAGATTCTCAATACCAATGACGCCTTGCGCGCCGACGGCAAGATTCCAGCCCGGTTCAACAATCTGTTGCTTGGTATTACCAAGGCATCCTTGTCGACCGACAGTTTCATCAGTGCGGCGTCCTTCCAGGAAACCACGCGTGTGCTGACTGAAGCGGCCATCATGGGTAAGCGCGACGAATTGCGCGGCTTGAAAGAAAACGTCATTGTGGGTCGACTGATTCCTGCCGGTACCGGCATGGCTTATCACGAAGCCCGCAAGGTTCGCGAGAACATGGACGACACTGAGCGCCGCGCCATTGCCGAGGCGGAAGCCGCCGAACTGGCGGGTCAGGCAGAGGCAACGGAAGCCAATGAAGGAGCGGCAGCCGAGTAAGATCGGATTGCTATGTTAAGCATAGCGCCTCAAGCCCGCTTCGTGAGGGCTTGAGGCGTTTTTTTTACATATTTTGACGATGCCTGTCCGACTGGGGCATCTGGTCTCGTGCTGACACAGCAGGTGCAACTTTGACAATGGATGCAAGCGAACAAAAAATTCCTTTGTGGCGACAGCTACAGGCGGTAGCCGCTGTTTTGCAGGGCGTACGCGCCGGCATGTCTGCAACGGCTGCGCTGGATGGGGTGATGGCCGATTTGCGGCCAGGCGTGCAGGCGCTGGTCTTCCATGCGCTGCGCTCACTCGGACGCGCTGAAGCTCTGCGCCAGTTGCTTGCGCCCCGTAGCCCGCCGCCGCCCGCCGACGCGTTGCTGTGCACGGCATTGGCGCTGGCGTGGCGCGAGCAGGATGCACCGTATGAGGCGTTTACCCTGGTCAATCAGACAGTGGAAGCCGCCAAAAGAAGTGCAGCAACCCAGCCCCAGGCCCGTTTTATCAATGCCTGCTTGCGTCGATTCTTGCGTGAGCGCGACACCTTGGTGCAACTCACCGATCAGAATCCGGTGGCGTTGTGGAATCACCCCCTATGGTGGATCAAACGGCTCCAGAAGGACTGGCCGGACCAGTGGCAAAGCATTCTCGCTGCCAATAACCGCCACGCACCCATGAGCCTGCGGGTGAACCTGAGACGGTCCGCCGTGTTGCCCTACTTGCAGACGCTCAAAGATGCCGGCTTGAACGCCAGCGCTGCGGGAAGCGCGGGCGTGACTCTTGAACAAGCCAAGCCGGTGCAGGCCTTGCCTGGCTTTGCCGAGGGCCTATTTTCGGTACAGGATGCTGCCGCGCAGTTGGCCGCCCCGCTGCTCTTGTCCGGCCTGGCGGCGACTGGATCGCTTCAGATATTGGATGCCTGTGCCGCCCCAGGCGGGAAAACCGCGCACCTGCTGGAGATAGCCGAGGGCAGGGTCACAGCGCTGGATGTTGATCCCGCGCGCTGTGAGCGAATTCATCAAACACTGCAACGCCTGGGGCTGGAAGCACGGGTGCTGGTGGCTGACGCGGCTAACGTTTCAGCCTGGTGGGATGGCCAGCTGTTTGACGCCATTCTGCTGGATGCGCCTTGTACTGCGTCTGGCATTGTGCGGCGACACCCTGATGTGCGCTGGTTGCGGCGCGAGTCCGACATTGCCCAACTGGTCGCGACCCAGGCCAGGCTGCTCAAAGCCTTGTGGCAAGTGCTCAAGCCGGGTGGGAGACTTTTGTATTGCACTTGTTCGGTTTTCAGAGCAGAGGGCGAGAATCAGATAGAAACGTTTCTTGCGCACAACACCGAGGCTGCTTTACTGCCTTCGCCCGGGCATTTATTGCCAGTTAACGGGGCGACTGGCAACGCCGTCCCGGACAATCCAATCGGTGACCATGACGGCTTTTATTACGCACTGCTTGAGAAACGCACGACTTAACCTGATCGGGCTGCTGGCCTGTACCTGTTTGGTGTGGGGTTCTGCGGGCGCCGCTCGGGCGCAAACGCCTCCGGCTGAAATTTCCAGCATCAAGGTGGAGCGCGCGGGCGACGCTATTGTCCTTTCCGCCAGCGTTCAATTCGAGCTGTCTACGGCGGTTGAAGACGCACTGCTCAAAGGGGTGGCCATGATTTTCGTGGCCGAAGCGGATATCTTGCGCGAACGCTGGTACTGGACGAACAAAAAAGTTGTGCATGCTGAGCGTCATATGCGCCTGGCCTATCAGCCGCTGACCCGACGCTGGCGCCTCAACGTGGCCTCCGGTCAAATCACCAATGGCGGGTTTGGAGTGGCGCTGAATCAGAACTTCGATACATTGCCCGACGCGTTGGCGGCCGTGCAACGCCTGTCGCGCTGGAAAATTGCCGAGGTCTCTGACATTGACCTGGAGCAACGCCACCTGGTCGAATTTCGTTTTGGCCTGGATATGTTCCAGCTGCCGCGCCCGTTGCGGATTGGCACCTTGGGTCAGTCTGATTGGGATATTTCGGCTTTTTCGCGTCAACCCTTGATGCTGGAGACGGTTCCGTGAGCCACGCTGGCCCCAACATTGAACCTGCTGGGCGATTCTCCCTGAGGAATTCGCGCACGCTACGCTGGACCGTGGGCGTTGGTCTGGTCGTCATGGTGGTTGTTGGGTTGGTGCTGCTGTTTCTGTTGACGCAAGCGACGACGAATCGTGACATGTACGAGCGCAATTACGCGCGACTTTTTGTACTCAATGTGGTGGTGGCCAGTCTGTTGCTGATGGTCATTGTTTGGATTGCCTACCGATTGCTCAAGCGCTTGCGGCAGGGTAAATTTGGCAGCCGCTTGCTGGTCAAATTGGCCGCGATTTTTGCGTTGGCAGGGTTTGCGCCGGGCGTCCTGATTTATGTGGTTTCCTATCAGTTTGTGTCGCGCTCGATTGAAAGTTGGTTCGACGTCAAGGTGGAAGGGGCGCTGGACGCAGGCCTCAATCTCGGCCGTGCCACGCTTGAAGCACTGTCCAATGACCTGGCCAGCAAAGCCCGTGTCGCTGCCTCGCAGCTGGCCAATACGCCCGATGTCAGTGCCGCTTTGCCACTGGAGCGCGTGCGTGAACAGTTGGGTGAGAGCGATGTGTTGCTGTGGAGCGCTACCGGACAGCTGATTGCTGCAGCCGGCCAGTCCCGCTATCAACTCAATCCGGAGCGACCCAGCCAGCAGCAGTTCCGCAGCGTACGTGTTCAAAAGTTCATCACCTGGATTGAGGGACTCGATGATTGGGTGCCGGGCGTGGTGGTGAATGCCCGCATCAAGGCCTTGGTTCTGGTGTCGAGCACCAGCCTGGGTTTGCTGGAACAACCGCGTTTTCTCCTGGTGTCCCAAACATTGCCTTCCACTTTGGTAGCCAATGCGCTGGCGGTCACGCAAGCCAACCGAGAGTATCAGGAGCGGGCGCTGGCGCGTGAGGGGCTGCGTCGCATGTACATCGGCACCTTGACGCTGAGTCTGTTTCTGGCCGTGTTTGGCGCTGTCCTGTTGGCCGTTGTGCTGGGCAATCAGATTGCGCGCCCACTGCTCTTGCTAGCCGACGGCGTGAGCCAGGTGGCGGCGGGAGATTTAACGCCCAAGGCGTCGCTGCAGGGGCGCGACGAACTCGATGGTTTGACCCGTTCCTTTGCCGACATGACACAACAACTCTCCGAGGCTCGGCAGGCGGTACAGACCAGCATGCAGCAGGTGAACGCAGCGCGTGCCAATCTGCAAACCATTCTCGACAACCTCACGGCTGGCGTGATCGTGCTCGATGCACATGGTGTTATTGTGTCCTCCAATCCGGGCGCAACACGTATTCTCCGGGTGCCGCTGGCGGTCTACGAGGGCAAACGCTTGAGCGACATTGAGGGTCTGCAGACTTTTGCTGCCAGCGTTCAGGCGCAGTTTGATTCATTTCTGACATCCAACGACCAACACAGGCTCGACCATTGGCAGCAGTCCTTCGAACTTGGCAATGGCGTGACCAACCTGGCCGGGCGACAACCCAGTGACGCTCTTGTTTTGGTAGCGCGTGGCGCTTCACTGCCGGGGGCCGCACGGCTCCTGGTCTTTGACGACATCTCTGAAATCGTGTCTGCTCAACGGGCCCAGGCGTGGGGTGAAGTGGCCCGCCGATTGGCGCATGAGATCAAAAATCCACTGACGCCGATCCAGTTGTCAGCCGAACGGCTGGAGATGAAGCTGACCGGCAAGATCGCGCCACCTGAGCAGGCGCTGCTGACCAAGTCAGTCAAGACCATCGTTACGCAGGTAGATGCCATGAAGCGTCTGGTCAACGAATTCCGCGACTATGCACGGCTCCCCGCGGCAGAACTCAAGCCGGTCGATTTGAATGCGCTGGTGACCGACGTGTTGCAGCTGTATGCCAGCGAGACCTCGCCTGTGCCCGTACAGATGGAGCTTGATCCATCCGCTCCATCTGTCATGGGCGATGCACAGCAGCTGCGTCAAGTGATGCACAACCTGCTGCAGAACGCCCAGGATGCCTCGGAATCTGCTGGCAACACCGACGCTGAGCACCCGGTGATTATCAAGACCCAGTGGCTTGAGAACGCCGGCCTCGTTCGCTTGAGCGTGCTTGACTGTGGCACAGGATTTCCTGACAGTATTCTTAAACGCGCGTTTGAGCCCTACGTCACCACCAAGCCCAAGGGCACTGGTTTGGGCTTGGCGGTCGTCAAAAAAATTGCTGACGAACATGATGCCCGCGTAGATATTGCCAACCGGCTCGCGGACGGCCAAACGCTGGGCGCGCAAGTATCGTTATCATTCGTCACAGAGAGTGTCGCGCCGGGCGATCCGGGCGACTCTTGCATACCGAAGGAACGCGCGTAATCATGGCAAACATTCTGGTGGTTGACGACGAGCTCGGCATCCGCGATCTGTTATGGGAAATTCTGAACGACGAGGGGCATAGCGTCGAAGTGGCTGAAAACGCGGCGCAAGCCCGTGCTGCCCGTTTGCGTGAGCGGCCCGATCTGGTGCTGCTCGATATCTGGATGCCCGACACCGATGGGGTCACGCTGCTCAAGGAGTGGTCAGCCACCGGTGCTCTTACCATGCCTGTCATCATGATGAGCGGACACGCCACCATTGATACGGCCGTGGAGGCCACCAAGATCGGTGCGCTGGCATTTCTGGAAAAACCGATTACCCTGCAAAAGCTGCTCAAGGCAGTCGAACAGGGATTAACGCGTGGCGCGATTCGCAAGTCGGTGGCGCCTCTCATGGCGTTGCCTGTCTTGCCGCTGGCAGATGCTGGTGCCGTGGCCGCGCCAACAGGCGTTGTCGTGGCAGATGCGTTGCCGCCATCGCAGCAAACCTTCATGCTCGACAAGCCTTTGCGTGAGTCGCGCGACGAATTTGAAAAAGCGTACTTTGAATACCACCTGGGCAAAGAAAACGGATCCATGACGCGGGTGGCAGAAAAGACCGGGCTTGAAAGAACCCACCTCTATCGCAAGTTGAAGCAATTAGGCGTTGATTTGACGCGGGGAAAACGTAACGTCACTTGAACTGCGGGGCTTCGATTACAGCGGAGATGCTGCTATAAT
>Ga0209123_1002770_pt1 | contig 14176 bp, 13 predicted proteins | sample BarGraIncu00431A_FD_184500 | JGI IMG/M metagenome (GOLD analysis project Ga0209123, IMG submission 184500) | Arctic peat soil microbial communities from Barrow, Alaska, USA - Barrow Graham LP Incubations 004-31A (SPAdes) (version 2) | ecosystem: Environmental > Terrestrial > Soil > Wetlands >...
TAATGGCTTCATTTACATCTAAGGTTTTATTGATGGGCGTAAAGGCAACTTTTTCAGCAATAAAAACTGGATCATAAGCATGAATAAATACGCGCATAGGCGCACTGGCAAAATTGGCTCCCGCTGCTAAAATAGCTTCAAAACACGACTGGCAGGCCCCAGCAAAGATCACTAAGTCATCACGGGCTGGTTCAAAAATTCTGGCTTGCTTTACAGCCTCAATAAAATGCTTAGAGTTCCGATAATTATTAACATCCCCAAAATCTTTCTTCCCACCACTGAGTAATGCATCATGGCCTGTTAGCACTAAAATATCTGGCCGATATTCATCAATTAAGGCAATCACCTGCTCCGCTTGTTTTGATTCATCAATACAACGGCCAACAGCCTCAATATTGAGCTGCTGATATGTTTTTAAACACATTTTAAGATACTCTTCATCGCCATCTAGATGCAATACCCTGCCAGGTATATCAAAGAATTCAAATTTCTTCGATGCTTCAGAGCGGTTCATCTCCGTTTTCTCCCGTTCCTGGCCGCGACGCATCATAATCTTTTTCAGGCCGTCATTATGAACGAATTCCAGATCCACAATTTCTTTACACAATTTTGCTACACCCACTAGCTCCAAATCAGCCATTGGTGCATCTGCCATCAAACGCAAATACATACCCTTAAGCACACATTGCAGCTCTCCTAAATCATCTTCAAATATCTCTGTTACCTTAAATACAATATCGCCGTCATGAGATTTACGAATTACTAAGTCCCCTATTTCTATATTAGGCATTCTTAAGCACCCCCTCTCACTTACTACATAATATGTAGTTTAAATAAAAACTGCTACATAATAAAAGAATTTGCCTCATCGGCACAGAGAGTACTTTCACGTGCCAGTATTTTTAGACCAAAGTAAATAATATTTCTCAAACCTTAAGCTGTAGCAAAAAGCTCCACCTACCAATATACTATACTAAACCTGTGACTGCCGAAGGTCACAGACATCGCGCTCAAAACATTCGAGGTGATGGCATGATTACTGTGGTTGTTCCAGCAAAAAACGAGGCTGGTCGCATTGCAACCGTACTACAGAATTTGAGTACGCTACCAATTGATCACATTATTGTAGTTAGCAACGGTTCCAATGACACCACAATGCACGAAGTATTAAGACTGGGTATACCAAAATTACAAATTCTTTACTTCCACGAACGCTTAGGTATTGACATCCCGCGAGCGATAGGCGCTAAAGTAGCACTAGCCCTAGGTAGTGACGTAGTGGCCTTTGTTGATGGTGACATGGTGGGTACCTTTGCCGATAGCCTATTGCAACTTATCGATCATATCCTACTTAAACATTGGGATATGGCTTTAACGAACTGTTATCCTTCGCCACCCCGACACATTGAACGCTATAATCCTACCTTTCAATGGCGTTTAAACCTTAATAAAGAGCTGGGATTGGATAAGAAAATCAACCTCTCTACGCCCTCTCACGGTCCACATGCTGTCTCACGGCATCTTTTAGAAACCATCCCTCTTCGCGAACTAGCCATCCCTCCCGTCTCAATGGCGCTGGCAAGAGTAAATAAACTGAAAATTGATGTAGCCACCACCATTCCCCATTATCAATTAGGATCTTCTCTTAAAACTCATATACACTGTACTAAAATCATTGAAACCATTGTAGGTGATTGCTTAGAAGCAATCAGCGTTTTCCAAAACACGCCCCGGACTCGTCAATGGCAAAACAAAACATATATTGGTTATCATAACGAACGACGTTTTGATTTATTAGAAAATTTTTTGAACGAGAAATAATTGAGAAACAATTATTTAGCAAAGAAAAAACCCTGCTCAACTAAGAGTAGGGTTTTGCTTATGGGAAGTATAAGTTTTACGAACCGCAGAGGATGCAGAGGGTTATAAGAGCACTTAGTACCAATCTTTTTTCTGTGTTCTCTGCCCCCTCTGCGGTAAAAAGGACCTGCAGTGCTGTTCTATATAAGATGAACTCTATTTTATTGTACCCAAGCATTGGCAAGGGCTGCAAACTCATCGATGGATAACGTCTCACCCCGACGAGTACCATCAATGCCAGCGGCAGCCAAAATAGTCTTTAATGTTTCGGCTGGCACACCTGTTGTTTTAAGAGTATTAGCCAATGTTTTACGTCTTTGGGCAAAGGCGGCTTTCACCACCCTGAAAAATATCTTTTCGTTAACCTCGACAGGAGGTTTGTCAAGGACGGTACAGCGAATAACTGCCGACTCCACAGACGGTGGTGGAATAAAGGATTCAGGTTTTACGATAAACATAATCTCAGCTTTCGTATAATACTGAACGGCTACCGACAGTGATCCGTAATCTTTCGTACCTGGAATGGCTACCATACGCTGGGCCACTTCTTTTTGCACCATTGTTACTAATACATCAATCGGCATTCGAGCCTCTAAAAGGCCCATAATAATCGGCGTCGTAATATAATAAGGCAAATTAGCAACCACTTTGTAATTGGGGGCTCCGACTGTCTCTGAAATATTGATCCGCAAAATATCCCCATGTACAACCCTGACATTATCATAACCTTCTAATGTCTTGCCTAATACCTCAATCAGCCGTCGATCTATTTCCACAGCAGTGACATTAGCGCCTGCCTCAGCCAGACCTTGGGTTAATGTTCCAATACCAGGACCAATTTCCAGCACAGCATCACCCGGTTTAATACCAGCAGCAGCGACAATACTGTCCACCACATGTTCATCAATTAGAAAGTTTTGTCCTAATTTTTTGCTCATGCGAATACCAAATCTTTTTAAAATATGTAAAGTGACCTCTTTTTGCGCGATAGTTGGCTGTATCATGATCTGTCCTCCAAATTTATTCAATCGAGAAACTGCTTTCTTGCAAGACCTGCTCAAATTCAGCCCGGGTTACACCGTAATTATTGAGACGTTGCAAAAAAGTTTTGGCATTAGCATAACCGATACCCAGTTTAGCGCCCACCAAAGCTCGCCTAATCCCAGCATCATTGATGCCATTTAAACCAGAGTACATTAGATCAGCCATATTAAACTCGTTACCTGGTTGAAAGACTTGGTAACGCACTTTAGACAAGGCCTTGCGAATTGCCTCACCAGAAGCCTGTTCAATACCGATATCATTTTTTGCAGTAGCATCTTCCTTGGGAACAAATGCGTGTTTAGCCTCAGGAAAACGTTCACTGAGGAACCTTCGTATACGCTCACCAGCGCAATCAGGATCGGTTAAAATAATGATCCCACGTTTGGTATACGCCTGCTGAATTTTATCTAAACTGTAAGTGGACAATCCAAAGCCGCCTGTGGTAAGGCAGTCAGCATCGACAGCTCGTTTTACAGCATGTACATCATTTTTGCCTTCAACAACAATTACTTCTTTAATCATTTTTGTACCACTCTTTATCTTAGTTCTACTACATCTCATTAGAAAATGCTACACGTCGGTTAAAATTCTTGATATTAAAAAATTATTCTATGTGTAATTCTTATATTATCAAAAAAAGAACAGGGAGTATACCCCCTGTTCGAGCCTAGGCCGAATGCTCGTCCTGTCGCTATCAACATTTCGCCTCAGTCTCAAAAAAATTATGCGGTGTGTTGACTACTCTACGACTTATTAGTCAAGAACATATACTGCTACTGATCGCCGACCAAATCCCATGGCTTCACCGTAATCTTCCATACATAAGTCAATTTTATGACCGACAATGGCTCCACCAACATCAGCAGCTAATGCTACTCCATAGCCTGGTACAAACACCCGAGTCCCCAAAGGAATTACATTCGGATCAACGGCTACGATACCATTACGGGCCTTTATACCAGTGGCAGTGATGCCTTCAACCGAACCATCTGTTGGTAAATAAGCACTAGCCTCCATCATCTCCACACGGCTGTACCGCATGGATCCTCGGGAGGTTTCCACAGTATCACGTGTCCCTACATTAATAATTTTCGCCTTGGGCGCTTCTTTAATGATCTCACTGATCTGCTCCGCACTCACTTCTACGCCATCGTTAAAATTTAGGCGTACAGTAATTTTCTTAATACCATCTTGCCCCTCTTCTACGACCTTTTCCACGCCCTTTTGCAAGGTGGAATCAGGCTGATTAACGACGGTAAAAGGTTCAGGCACTTCACGTTCAACGACTTGCTGGGTGATTGTAATAATCTGAATGTTCATATCAGGTACGATTGTCGTCTCTGCAGCAGGAACTAGTTTACTAGTTGGGATTTTAGCATCCAAACTTTCAGCCAATTCTCCGACTGTAAGCTTGGCAGTCATCAGTACCTCAGTTTTCCCTTGATAAGCAACAGTCACTGGTACAGCTCGTTGCACCGAAATGATAGTACCATCCATCAACGTAGTTGTTGATAGGCGGTATTCATCCTTAGGATTTAATGTTATCCCAGCTTGTACTAAAACATCAGCTGGTGTGCTATGTAATGTGCTAAGATCCAAGGTAACGCCGTCAGCGATAATATGTACTTTTTTGTTGGCGAACATAAAGCCTGTTGCAACCGACAATATAATGACGAGCGCTAGAATTAGGGGTAGCAACTTCTTCCGAAAAATTAGCGTTTTTAGTTCCGTTTCACGCATGGAATCCCTCCTTTTAAAATATTTGCACATTATACCACAGCTATGAATGAATGTCTAATTATATTTTTACTTATATTAAATTATTTACCATTAGTACCTACTTTATACATATACTATGAAAAATACAATGTGCAGTGCTTGCGGCCCAGAGCAGCAAAATACCCAGCGATAAAAATAAGCAAATACCTTTTAACAAGATATTCGCTCATTCCCAACTTATTCCTTTTATATGGCTAAATTCTAAATAATTTCCTTACATTACTACTCGTGGCTTCTGCCAAGGCTGAAAGTTCGATGCCCCGCAAACTAGCCACTTGCTCAGCAACTATCCTCACGTAAGCAGGTTCATTGCGTTTTCCCCGATGAGGATGGGGGGTTAAATAAGGAGAATCCGTTTCGACCAACAGACGTTCTAGCGGCACACTCGCCACAATTTCCGGCAGTTTCGCCGCGTTTTTAAAAGTAACCGGTCCAGCGATGGAGATATAGAAACCTAATTTTATTGCTTCCTTAGCCATCTCTAAACTACCGGAGAAGCAATGCAATACACCACACAGTCCCTTAGCTTCACTTTTGATAATATCCATAATATCCCCATGGGCGTCACGATCATGAATAATAAATGGCATATTCATCTGACGAGCCACATCAATCTGCCGCACAAATACAGCACGTTGCACATCCCGAGGCGATAAATCGTAATAATAATCCAGCCCTATTTCGCCGATCGCTATCACTTTATCCTGTTTGCACCACGCTGCTAACTGCTCATAGTCAGTCTCCAGTGCCCCCTCTGCATCATGGGGATGAATACCAATGGCGGCATAGATGCTATCATATTGCTCCGCTAGTGCCATCGCCTGGGCTGAAGAGGCCATACAGGTGCCGACATTAATAATACCTGTTACACCATTTCCTAATGCCCTTTGTATTACTTGTCCACGATCAGCATCAAATTTTTCATCATGAAGATGAGCATGAGAATCAAATAACATATTATTTGACCCTGCTGCCAGGAGCCATCTCTGCTGCCGTCACTAAGGCCAATTTTTCACCACTGGTCGCGGCTAGAACCATCCCCCGGGATTCAATACCGCGGATTTTAGCTGGTTTCAGATTAATAATCATGACCACATCTTTGCCAATGAGTTCTTCAGGTGCATAATGTTTAGCAATCCCTGAGATAATAGTCCGCTCTTCCGTACCCAAATCAACAGTTAGTTTCAGTAGTTTATCGGCTTTGGCCACTTTTTCAGCCGCCAATACTTTAACGACCCGCAAATCCATTTTAGCAAAATCTTCAATGGTGATTTCCGGCATTAAAGATGTTGATTCCAGGGCTGATTGAACCTCTGCCTTAATTGGCTCGATCACGGCAGCAACAGTTTCGATGGGTTTTTCTTCAATTCGAGGGAAAATCGGCTCAAGAATACCGACTTTAGTTCCCGCGGGCAACTTGCCCCAGCCTTTGGCATCCGTTAAAGTTATTGTCCTAAAGTCACTATCAATACCCAGCTGTGCCCAAATTTTCGGTCCGGTCACAGGCATCAATGGAGAAATCAAAATAGATATAATCCTTAATGTTTCTGCTAAATTATAGAGTACTGTATTCAGTCGCCCTCTTTTGGCCTCATTTTTTGCCAAGGCCCATGGACCGGTTTCATCAATATATTTATTGGCACGGCCAATCAGTGTCCATATTACCTTAATAGCAGCATTAATATCCATATCATCCATAAACTTTTCATACTGAATCACCGTACACTCAGCCAGTTGGGTCAATTCTTTATCAATGTCCTCTACATCCCCGGCAGCCTCAATAATACCGTCATTAAAACGACCAATCATACTTAACGATCTATGCAATAAATTCCCTAAATCATTGGCCAGGTCAGCATTGATCCGGTTAATGAGGGCCTCACGGGAAAAATTCCCATCCAACCCTAAGGTGATTTCTCGCAGCAGAAAATAACGAATGGCATCTGGCCCAAATTCTTCGAGGAGGGCAAGAGGATCAATGACATTCCCCTTGGATTTGGACATTTTGTCCCCTTCCATAATGAGCCAGCCATGACCATATACCTTCTTTGGAATCTCGATACCCAAGGCCATCAAAATAACAGGCCAAATAATGCTATGGAAGCGGACAATTTCTTTGCCTACCAGATGTACATCAGCTGGCCAAAATTTTTCAAATTTTTCTCGATCATCCAAATATCCGGCCGCTGTAATATAGTTAGTCAGAGCATCAAACCAAACATATACTACGTGTTTAGTATCAAAGGGTACAGGGATTCCCCAATCAAAAGTGGTACGAGAAACACATAAATCTTCCAGCCCACCTTTAATAAAGTTGAGCATTTCGTTGCGCCGGGAACTAGGCTGAATAAAATCTGGATTGCTCTCAATGTATGAAAGTAACCGATCTTGATATTTTGACATCCGGAAAAAGTAACTTTCTTCCTCTACCACTTCTGCAGTGCGACCACAATCAGGGCATTTGCCATCTACCAATTGACGTTCGACCCAAAAGGTTTCACAAGGGGTACAATAATGGCCCTGATAAGCTGCTTTATAAATATCGCCTTGATCATAAATCTTTTGAAAAATATTTTGTACCACTGCATAATGACGAGCTTCTGTTGTACGAATAAAATCGTCGTTAGAAATATTGAGTTTTTTCCATAAATGCTGAAAAGAAGCGACAATTTTATCAACATATTCAATCGGCGTAATATTTTGTTCAGCAGCCTTACGCTGAATCTTTTGGCCATGTTCATCAGATCCTGTGAGAAACAGAACGTCATATCCTGCTAATCGCTTATATCTGGCCATCGTGTCGGCGATTGTTGTTGTATAAGCATGGCCAATATGCAACTTATCACTTGGATAATAAATAGGTGTTGTAATATAAAATGTTTTTTTTGCCATTTTTAAAATAAACCTCCTCGTACTATAAACCCACGAAAATATTCTGGTCTGCCCAACTTAAAGTTTAGGACAAAATGTCTTTTTTGTTTACAATGACGTAGTTTTTGGAAATACCTTGAACTGTGTATATTTTACCAGAAATATACACTTATGTCGAATTAGTTTCGTTTACGATTCTGTTAATCGACTTAATCCGACCTATTCCTCATTAATCGGGACAGTATATTACTGTTATGGAAAAAATAGGTTGACAACCTTTGCAGCATTTGGTATTATTTAGTTAGATACTTTTTTGTCGAAAATTGTTGGAATAATAGGAGGAATTTGAATTATGAAATCAACTGGAATTGTAAGAAAAGTGGACGAGCTAGGTAGGGTCGTTATTCCAATCGAATTACGCCGCACGTTAGCCATTGCCGAAAAAGATGCTCTAGAAATTTATGTAGATAGTGATCGCATCATTTTGCGCAAATATGAACCAGCCTGTTCTTGCGTATTTTGCGGTAACGCTGACGAAGTAACAGTCTTCAAAAATAAAAACATCTGTAAAGAATGTTTAGAATCAATGACAGCAAAAGCCATCTAAAAAGCCATCTAAGAGGTTGCAAAACCTCTTTTTTTTTACCTAAATAAGCCTAACTGATCGGAAAATTCATCCCAATACTGCCTGATATACTTCTCTTTTAGGCAATCCCCGTTCTTGTGCTATCACTTTGATAGCATCTTTTTTTGTTATCCCCGTCTCCATCAGTGCCAAAACAGCATCGACAAGAGGCAACTGGGTTTCAGTAAAAAGTTCAGTTTTTTCCCAATTAGGTTGACCGGCCACAATTAGGGTAAATTCGCCTCGCGGATCGCATTGGACAAAATGTAACCTTACACTTTCCAAGGTGCCCCGCACAAATTCTTCAAATTTTTTGGTCAGTTCTCGAGCAATCACCGCCGGACGTTCCTCACCAAAAACCCCCTTCAGTTCGGTCAGTGTGACTTTTATATGATGAGGTGATTCATAAAAGACCATGGTATAGGGACAATCTACTAAACTGGCAATTAATTCACGCCGTTTTTTTTTATTTTTAGGCAAAAAACCGATAAAAGTAAATAACGTTGTATCAAGACCTGAAGCAACTAGAGCCGACAGTGCGGCATTGGCACCAGGTAGGGGCACGACTGTAATGCCAGCTATCACGGCGAGGGCTACTAAATCAGACCCTGGATCAGAAATACCAGGCAGACCAGCATCACTAACTACCGCCACATCTTGTCCAGCGAGAAGCCTCTCAATAATTTCAGGCCCTCGCTGGAGTTTATTGTGTTCATGATAACTTATAAGGCGGGTATGAATTTCAAAATGGCTGAGCAGTTTTCTAGTATGCCGCGTATCCTCAGCAGCAATCACTGCCACCTCACCAAGAACTCGCACAGCACGGTAAGTCATATCCTCAAGATTGCCAATGGGCGTGGCGCACAAATATAATATTCCAGTTTTTTCAATCAAACAACTTCACCTCTTTTATATCGATAGGTAATTATAATTGCAATTAACAATGTCTACAAAGAAATAAAAACCGAACTAACCGCAGAGGCGCAGAGAACACAGAGAAAAAGGTTCGATTCCTCTGCGTTCTCTGCGCCTCTGCGGTTTAAAAGTTCTCGCTACTTTTTCTTATCTAAATTCCTTATAATATTTTTGAATTTCATCACAATAGCTACCATCAGGCTTATATATAACAAGGGGGGGCAATATCTCAAGGCCGGGTTTGGCACCCCGTGTCCCTTCAATCAACAACATTTTGGGTTTTTTATCCATGGTCGAATGAACTAATTGAAGTCGTTTAGGTTCAAGGCCAGCCTGGCTCATGGACACCAAAATTTCAGACATACGCTCAGGCAAATGAACCATGGCAAAACGGCCCCGGGTTTTCACCAAATACTTTGCCGCATTAACCACATCCTGCAAGGTAGCCGTCACTTCATGTTTAGCCATAGCCACCCGGTCATTGGGACTGATGAAACCACCGCCTACAACCCGATAAGGTGGATTAGACACCACCAAATCATACTGTCCTGCTGGTAATAGCTCTTTTATTTTACATAAATCTCCCTGAATAATCTCTACTTTATCTTCCAGTCTATTTAACATAACACTACGTTTCGCCATGGCAGCCATGGACAAACTAATTTCTAGACCAGTCACATGGCTCACCCCCCTTGCTGCTAGCAGAAAGGCAATAACGCCTGTGCCTGTCCCTAAATCCACTGCAATAGTGTGTGGTTTTACTGTGGCAAAATGGGACAATAGGATGGCGTCTAATGAGAAGCAAAATTCTGACTCATTTTGAATGACTTTCAACTGTCCAATGACCAAATCATCTATCCGTTCTCCATGAATCAGCAGCTTTGTATCAGACATCATTATCCTTTTCCACAACTTCTTCCCATGGAATTACATTAATAGTACCATTCTTTAGTAACACGGCCGCGGTTTTTTTGCCTGGATTGACAGCTGTTACTTTACCCTCACCTTCAACGGTCGCGACTTCACGACCAACAATAGGAGCCGGTATTTTTTTACAACAAGAACCATAATAATCATTTTCATATTTAAGGCAACACATCAAGCGCCCACAAATTCCCGAAATTTTAGCTGGATTGAGGGACAAATTTTGATCTTTGGCCATTCTAATGGACACGGGTTCAAAATCGCCCAAGAATGTGGCGCAACATAAGGAGCGACCGCAACAACCAACACCACCCATCATTTTGGCCTCATCCCGCACACCAATCTGCCGCAGTTCAATCCGAGTACGAAATACAGCCGCCAAATCCTTGACCAGTTCCCGGAAATCGATGCGTCCCTCTGCTGTAAAATAAAAAATTATTTTATTAACATCAAATGTATATTCTACATCAACCAATTTCATATTCAAATCATGGCTCTTAATTTTTTGTTCACAAATGGTAAAAGCCTCTTTTTCTTTGGCTCTATTTTCATTGACCTTGATATCATCTTCTGCTGTCGCCTGACGTTGCACTGTTTTTAGAGGTGCTACTATATTTTCCTCAGACACTTCACGTGGTCCGATGACAACTTCTCCATATTCTAGTCCTCTAGCCGTTTCCACAATGACAAAATTTCCTGTTACTAGCAAAAATTCACCGGGCGCAAAATAATATATTTTACCGGCTTTTTTAAAGCGCACTCCTACTACTGTTTGCAAATTCAAACCTCCCTGACCAAATCATATATTTTTATCAATAAGGCTTCACTAGTAAGCCTAGCATTGGCATTGGCAATCAAAGCTCGTCTGGCGGTTTCCACCACGCGTAGCGCTGTTAACAACCGGTCTTCACTCCATCTATGGGCCTGCTCACTGAGCCACTCTGCTAAATCTATATTAAATAAGAAATTCAGGCCTTGTCCGGTGACAATCATTACAACATCCCTCAGTATATAAGTAAAATACCTAAATAATTGTAGAACTTCTTTACGCTCCATTTTTTCTAAAATGGTAGCAGTATCCCAGACGTTCCTCATCCTGCCTTCTAATAAACCATGAATAATATCTGCTGCTTGATTACGCAGTGCTAAACCCTCGGGCTCAAGTAAAGACAGAGCTGTCCCCATACGACCTTGACTGAGCCGAACGGCAACCCTCGACTGGTCAGGCAAAATTCCGTTGCCCGCCAACGCCTGCGTCAATTCAATCTCCGTTAACGGCTGAAACCTGATATTCATACACCGAGATATAATCGTAGGCAGTAACATTTGTTGATTGGCAGATATTAAAATAAATACAATATCACCTACAGGTTCTTCCAGTACTTTTAAAATACTATTGGCGGCTTGCACTGTCATGAGTTCTACGTCATCAATAATACAAACTCGTCGCACGCTCACATAAGGTGCCAGTGTTATTTCATGTTGCAGTTTTCTAACCTGTTCAATCTTAATATTTGCACCATCAGGAACGAGCAAGGAAAAATCAGGATGTGTACCATAAGACATCTGTTGGCAAGACTGACAACTACCACAAGGTCTACACTCTGATGCCTCGCACAGTAATGCAGCACCGAGGACGCTAGCCACTATAAACTTACCGATACCTCTAGGTCCAGAGAGCAGTAGCGCATGAGGCATACGCCTGTGGTTTTCCATATGGCGCAGCATTTTTATATTTTCAACGTGGCCAATTATATTTGTCCAATTCATCCTACACCGCCTCTACATAAACAAATCCACTAACATCCCGCGGAGGGAATCATGTTTAGCCAAAATATCTAATTGACGTTCTTGCCCTTGCCTTACATCTTCACTGAGGCTTTCCAAGGTGGCATCAACCTTTTTAATAATGGTATACACCTTCTGCCGACCACTGCGATCCCAGCCTTGCTGTGAACTCAAACTGTACATGCGACCTACAGCTTCACCGATGAACTGACGTACCCCTTCTCGATATTTCTTAAGTTCGGAATAAGTTGGTACTTCACCCAAGCGTTTGCCACTATCATCAATCGCCGAGAGTAAGGCAGTCATTTTTTGGCGGGACTGCCCATCCTGATTTCTGAGTAAGTCAGAGGCAAAATGGCCTAGGGACTTATCCACTCTGGCACCGATTTCCCGTTCTGGGAGTACAGGCAATTGGCTAGATCCCAAAGTATTAATTTTCACGCGGTCACTGCCTTTCAAACTATATTCAACGATAAAAATCATTACAACATATACAAATATGGGATTGTATCTAAATTATAGTTGTTTTAACCAAAATAATCAATTTATCCTTTTTCTCAATCCCTTACATTATGCCTAATTTGTGGAATTCCTTAAATAAAAACAGGCCGGTAATGATCGCTGACACTAAATCGGCGATTGGACTTGCTAACCATGCGCCATTTAAGCCTAGCAAATCTGGTAAAACGAGGAGTAAGGGAATTAATATGATGACCTGTCTTGACATACTAAGCACAATGGCATAACCGGCTTTACCCACGGCTTGAAAATAATTAGCGCCAATAATTTGGAAACCGATTACCGGTAACATACATAATTGTAATCTCATGCCCTGGGCTCCAATACTTATCAGTTCAGGATTATCATTAAACAACATAATAATTTGTTTATCAAAAATCTGAACGACAAAAAAACCCACTGTAGCAAATATCGTTGCTGCATAGATAGCTACTTTTAGGGCTTTTGTCACCCTAGCATAGTTTCTAGCGCCATAATTATAACCAATGATTGGCTGGGCACCTTGACTGAGGCCAAAGATAGGCATCAGCATCAACATGGCGATTCTATTAATAATGCCTATGGAGGCTACCGCCAACTCCCCACCATATAATAATAACCTATAATTAAATACTACGGTGACGATACTCGCCGCAATCTGCATGAGAAAAGGCGACAGCCCAATTTTGAAAATGCTTTTCACAATTTCTTTGTCTAACGCTAGATTGCTGAGACGTAATTTCAGCAAACTCTTGTTACCTAAAAAATAAGCGAGCACCCATGTTGCCGATACACCTTGGGAGACAACTGTAGCCAGGGCTGAACCGCTTATTCCTAATTTAAAGCTAAAGATAAATAATGGGTTTAACACGATATTAAGTCCCGCCGAAATTAAAACTGTTAACATCGCCATTTTCGGATTGCCCTCGGCCCTTACGATATTATTTAAGCCAAATCCAATATACATAAAAATGCTACCCATTAGAATAATGCGGGTAAAATCCCTGGCATAGGGCAAAACAGCTGCCTGGGCACCTAAACTTATTAAAATAGGGTCCAAAAATAATAATAATCCCGTTGACAAGGTTACTGACAGTATTGCTGACAAAGTAAATGCATTGCCGACTATTTTTTCAGCCTCATGTTGTTTATGCTGGCCTAGCCGCAGGGAAACTACGGCTGCTGCACCTACGCCGATTAGCATTCCAAAACCCATTAATATAATCATAATAGGGAAAGCGATGGTGACTGCCGCAAGTCCAATTTCTCCTACACCATGTCCCACAAAAATACTATCAACAACATTATATAAAGCATTGACCACCATACCGACGATTGCTGGCAACGAAAACTTCCAGAGTAATGTAGAAATTTTCTCCTCACCCAACGCTGTAGAACGCTCCATGTTACCTCCGCTACCTGTCCTTTAACATAAGTTATTGCAACAGCAAAATATTGTGACAAAAATTAGCATTCCCCATAAATTCATTATTCACTCAGCACGAACTAAGGAATCTTAATTCTTTAATTTTGTCCAAAGGGAGCACTCCTACAAACCATATTCACGAATAAAATGAAGAATTATCCTCATTGAATAGATATCCTGTATATATTAGTCACTTTACTACGAAATCCTTCCTATTAGCAAAATTCTTACCCTCTAGTAAAATATTGGCCCCAACGATCATAGGACAAAAACTGAACATGATTATTCTAATTTACTTAATTTATTAGTAAAAAACTAAAAGTAGACAGGTATTTTTACTTTACTTCCAGAATCCATCTAGAAAGATAGGGGGGAATCGATTTGGCAGATAGCGCAATCAACTCAAAAACTAGCATTCAACAGGAGTATAAACACTGGAAAAGTTT
>Ga0209123_1002772_pt1 | contig 14171 bp, 13 predicted proteins | sample BarGraIncu00431A_FD_184500 | JGI IMG/M metagenome (GOLD analysis project Ga0209123, IMG submission 184500) | Arctic peat soil microbial communities from Barrow, Alaska, USA - Barrow Graham LP Incubations 004-31A (SPAdes) (version 2) | ecosystem: Environmental > Terrestrial > Soil > Wetlands >...
TCGCCATGCAACTTGACCTACATGCAGCGGCCTACAACCTGGTACGGATGATGAACTTGGGCCTCGGCGTCACTTGAAAGGAGGAAAATGCCTCCAATCGGGGTGTTGAATCAGAATATTGAGTTGAAAAAGAGCAAAAAACGCGAAAAGCCAGGGGCTTCAGCAACAAATAAGGTTTAGAAAAACGTTGTGAATCATTACAGGTCAAAAATAGGCCTTTTTTTCAACGACCTGCTAGGGCTTTTATTCTTGCACTAGCCCATGCTAAGCCGCTTAATCTAACAAATGGAAGCAAAATAGACACAACAGAAGCGCTGTCTGGTTTCAATAAAAAAGAATACCATCATTTATACCCTAAGGCGTATCTCAAATCTATTGCTAAGGATAAGTTTGCAAACGTATTAGGTAATATGGTTATGCTGACCTCAAATTCTAATAAGCAAATCTCGGATACTTCACCGTCGTTGTATCTGCCTCAGATAATCAATAATCTTGGAGACAAGGCTGACAAAGTATTTGAGTCAAACCTCTTGCCTAAGCCAAGTATATTCGATTATGCGAATGAGAGCTATGATGATTTTTTAGTTGAAAGGGGTAAACTACTCAGTAGCTATATTGAAAAGGTGTTGCTTGTTTAAAGCTCTGCAGAGTGCCTGGTAAATATCCATTTCACCCCTAACTATTTTGTGATATACCTGCAAATAGTTATCACCCCTCAAGCACCTAGGGGCAGCTCTCAAAACGGGTGACGATTGATTCCAACTGGATATTTGTAACCGTAAGTAACTGCTATTGCACTTCCCGCAGCATTTCGAGCTATTACTCGTAAATGCATATTGTCACCTTACATGTTGCAAACAGCACATTCATCAACAAGGGTGAAGAGATGAATCAAGATCATGATGTAATGGTACCTCAAGAATTGTCTGCTACAGGTACACTATCAGGTGTAGAGGCAGACGGTGATGAATTAAATAGGCTAGACCCGTTTGATCCAGAAAAAATATCTATTGATGCAAAGGTAGTTACCATGGATGCCTTAATACGTCGTCTTATAGGTGGAACGATCAGATTAGCACCTGCATTTCAAAGAAATGAAGTCTGGAACATCGAACGGAAAAGTCAATTGATTGAATCCATGATGTTAATGATACCCCTGCCAATGTTTTATGTCGCAGCAGATGAGAAGGGCAATTGGGATGTTGTAGACGGTTTGCAGCGACTGACAACCATTAAGGAGTTTGTTTTAGGTAATGCCTTTATGGAAACTCGTGACGAAAAACTAAGGGGCCAGGGCTTTCGTCTAAGATTTATGGAATTTTGGGGTGACAAATACAATGGTTTAATGTTTTGTAAATTGCCGCAGGGGCTGACAACTCGAATATTGGAGACTGAATTCAGATTTACAATAATAAATCCTGGTACTCCTGAAGAGGTTAAAAGGAATATCTTTAAACGAATAAATACCGGAGGTATGCCGTTGACATCGCAAGAGATCAGGCATGCCTTATATCAAGGCCCCTCTACACTTTTGCTTGAAGAGCTATCAACTACCGGATTTTTTTTAGATGCAACTAGTCACTCTGTTGATGACAGTCGAATGGCTGCACGGGAGTTGATCCTTAGATTTTTTGCGTTTTCTATACAGAGGCATACGGGGTACCCAAGGACTTCCGATATGGATTCTTTCCTCAGTAACACTATGAGGATTATTAATCTTATGCCTGATTTAGATAATAACAAGTTAGTAAAAATATTTAAAAACACTGATATTCCAGCATTTAGATACAACGACATTGAATTGCTGAAGAAAAGGTTCAAACGAGCAATGGTTAGATCAGAAGTATTGTTCGGACGGCATGCTTTTAGAAAATCATTTGGAAATTATAGGAGATCCCCTATAAATAAAACTCTTTTTGAGGTGTGGGGTAACGTACTTGCTGATCTAAGTAAGGATGAATTTCAGTCTTTAGTAGCAAATAAGGATGGATTTAATAGTGAATACTCCTCCATGCTCAGTGATGAAAATTTTATGGCTGCTATATCAAAAGATAGTTGGAAGTACGCTGGTGTCTTGTCACGCTACTCTGCTATACAGACTTTAGTTCGTAAATATATATAAGGAATAATTATGGTTACTGGAATTGTTTTAAATAACTTTAAGTGCTTCGCACGTCAAGAGATTGATTTAGCTCAGCTTACTTTATTTACAGGATTAAATAATTCAGGCAAAAGTTCAGTTTTTCAGGCTATTAGAATGATATCTAAATGGCGAAAAGGTATTGATCCAATATTAGCAGGATATGGAAGCCTTTATGAATGCAAAAATAAAAATTCAGCCGCTAATTCTTCTATGGAAATAGTTTGTAAATTTTCCAATAAAAAAACATCGGCTATGCGTGTGGATTTCTCTGATACCTCCAAGCCGCTAATAAATTCAGTTGATGAAGATTGTGAGATCTTGCCACTTTTATCGTATTTGAGTGCTGATAGATGGGGTCCTCGTGTTTCGCTGCCTCTATACATCTCATCAAACGAGCTTTCTAATGTCGGCGACTATGGTGAATATGTGTTGGATTATTTAACTAGGCACGAAAATGACATTGTTCCGCCCTTACTTCGTCATCCGAATGCAGAAGGTGAAACGCTTGAGTACAATGTCAGAGCATGGTTAGGCGAAATTTCTCCAAATGTATTATTTAAGCATGCCTCAGAAGTACTACGTGATTCGTCATTTGCAACTTTGGATGGTTTTAGGCCTACGAATACTGGATTTGGTTTGAGTTATGCTCTGCCTATAATAGTAACCTTGCTCGGTATTGCATCGTCTGGTGCTAACCAGGAGGGTGCAGCAAATCCTTCGCAAAATAGTTGTAACCCGTTAATACTGATAGAAAATCCCGAAGCCCATTTGCATCCGAGGGGACAGGTGAAAATGGGGATGTTACTTGCTAAGGCTTCAAAATCAGGATTACAGGTATTAGTAGAAAGCCATAGTGATCACATATTCAATGGTTTAAGGATAGCTGTTCACGGGGGAGTTCTGGCCCATGATGAAGTGAAAGTGTACTTTTTCTCCAGAGATGATGTTGGTATGTCAAAGATAATAAGTCCCAAGATGAATAAAGATGGGCGAATTGATAAATGGCCCGATGGTTTTTTTGATGAATGGGACAAAGCATTAGACAAGTTATTGTTCCCATCCGAGGTAACAAATGGAATTGATATTCAACGATAATTGTTTGGATGCATCAATAAATAACGTAGATTCTGCAAAACAAATGATGCTAACATTCGCAGAAACTATACACCTCGCTTCTTCTTACGGCGCTGCCCCTATTGTCAGAACACACGAAGCTTTTTGGGGTGGCATATTGACTCCTGGTTATTCCCTGGCGGATTGGGGATTTGATTCTACTGTTGACAGAGAGCTGCGAAGACGAGTTAAAGTTTATACTGGGAAAGGTCCATTTGTAGAAGAAATTTTGGCTAAATCCGAGGAACATGGTTCAAAGTTGGCAGAATTTACATGTAATGGACAGATGGCCATTGGCTTGGGCGCAGCGATTATGACTTTTAACCCGGCTGTTAGTTTCAACTGTAAACCTTGGTGTGTTGATCCCCTTCAAGTGGCATGTATTTATCTATACGATACGACTAGTATCACATGCAATGAAAATGTTTGCAATTTGTATAACCCTGAACAAGTTCGTATCAGCCAAACGTGGATTCAAACACAACTTGGGAACGAGTTGATAACTGGAGAGGATATATTATTAAAGGCGAATGTAGTATTAAGTCGGGTGCAATTTACTCCAAATTCTAAGAAACAACTGTCGGAATTGACCGGTAACGAAAGGGTATTCCCTTTCATTGTTAAACATCTGCTTGCACTCAATTTCCAATGCATTAATTGGGCTAATGGTAGCTTTACGACAGGTTATCAGTATCCTTGCTCTGTGGAGAGCCAGCCGACCATGAATCAATATGGCGAAGATAGACTATTCACACTAGAGGACGGGAGCCAGGTAACCTTTACCTGGCATAGCAAAATAAATATAGACAAATGGAGAATATACTTTTTGCACAATGCTGCATCCAACACTATAGTCATTCCTTATATTGGGCCACATCTACCTACTGTCGGAGACCCAACTTGACATGATGTTTGCAACAAAATCCGCCGTGTTTTCAAGCGGACCTGTTGCATCATTTCAAAAAAATTTCCTTATGTTGCCAGAGTATGTAAGATTCTAATTGCCACACCCTTTGTTTGATCGTCCATCAACCCCAAAAGCCTCAAAGCCTGATCCTCTACGCTCTCTTCCGCTACAAGGTGCTGGAAGTCAAGCAAGTCCTTCATCTCCACCTGAAGATGCATAGCTATGGACTCAAGTGTCTCAAAGGACGGAGCACTCTTCGCCCCTTCTATCCTTGATATCTGCTTCGGATCAACGCCTACCTTCTCAGCAAGCCTTTCCTGGGATAAGCCCCGTAACTTCCTAACTTCTCTAACTCTCATGCCAAGTAGTTCCTTGGTGGTCATCTCTCACCCTCCTGAATTAGTCAGGTGAGTATCCTTAGTTTTATCTCCTAACGTAATCCCCTGCAATGACCTTAAATTGGCAACTGATGGACATATGGTGGCGGGTGTGATACATAGGATGTGGTTTTATTGTGAAACATGAGACATTGTACAGGGTGTTGGTGTTCGGTGATTATTTAATATGCAGGATGTGGTGATGTATGAAAGGTGGAACTGCTGCAACGTTAGGTTTTTTTGTTATTGTGCCATTGTGTACTGCTTTTCCCCCATTGATATTCCCCTTATTGCTGGTGCTCGTAATCGCATCTGCTGCGAAAAAATAAATAAATCAGGCGCCTACTGATTTATTAGGATCGAATTATATTGTTAATTTGGGGTGAGGCATTCAAGGTGTACAATAAACTTTACAGCTAGTCACAGTGATCATGGAGGTGAATAATGTTTGTAGTCTTGTTGTTGATATTTGGTTTAGGTAATGCTTGTTGCTGTTTTAGTGTTAGTACTGTGTTTTCTTAGGTGATGAATAATAAATGTTTTTGGAGGAATGGAAATGAGTCTTATTTCATGCAGCGAATGTGGTGGGCAATTATCCGATAGGGCTTATACTTGTCCGAGTTGTGGATGTCCATGTAATTTAAGTGTCAATAATAGGGACGGGTCGATTGTAGAGAGGGAAACACCAAGCAATTTATCTTATGCCATTACTGGTATATTGGTGATGCTTGTCCTTGCTGGCACCTCCATCTCAGGTTATTACTATCAAATATTCAAAAACCCTCTAGCTCCCGTTTTTCATAGTGTATGGTTTTATGCTCACATTCCGCTAGGTATTATTTCCTATTCCTCAATTATGAGTACTTTAATAGTTTTGATCGTTGCTTCGTTCAATAACTTTAAAATTCCAAAAGTCGTATATGCTTTACAGCTAATTTCAACATTGTTTTGTGTAGTTTGCATTGTAACCGGCGCTATTTGGGCTAAAACTGCTTGGGGCTCCTTTTGGTTTTGGGACGTAAAGGAGACCTGGTCCTTAATAGTTGTTCTTGTAATGTTTTTTTGTACTACCTATTTGTTCCTGGCAAGGCCAGCTCTACAAATCGCCCTGGCAGTTGCATCTATACAGTTTTATTCAATTTTAATTTCATTCATCATTGTTGATATGTCTGGTAGCATGCACCAAATGTGGGGTCCGGTGATTACTTATAATATTTTTACAATATACAAAATGTTGGAATATAGTTCGCTTGGAATTAGTGTTGACTACATTGCTGTGATAGTTTCGTTTTTAATTTTATTGATCAGTGCAATGTTAGGTTTAATACCTGCAGTTTTAGCTAAACGAAAAGGTTATGAATTTTTTACATGGTGGCTTTACGGTACATGCCTTTTTGTGGTTTCTGTTCCTCATATTTTACTGCTTGCTTCAAGGGAAACAGTTCAGAATAAAATAGATTTGACGCAACCTGAAACCCTCCATGTAAACAAGTATTCCAGTTCAAATCTCAATGGTTGTATCCCTGTAATTCCAATTGGTCTCTATGTCACTATGGCAATATTTGGATTTCCTGCCGGAACAGGGCTTGCTTTGGGTGGTTATTTGGGAGCAAAACGATTAATCAATAAAGGTGAGTATGATAAAGCTCGAAAGCATATAAGGAATAATTCGCTTTGGTGTAAGATTGTTTTGATTCCAAGCATTATTGTCATGGTTGGAACTATTGCTTTTATGATTTCCACGATTCGTTAAAAGTCTTTTTTAAAAATGCCTATCAATTGTAGACATCTGATGCATCTTTTACAAGGCTATTTCAAAATCATAAGTTAGGCGGAGTAGTGTTCTTTGTTGTAGAGATTTGAAACGTAACGATCCACGACCCCGGTAGGCATTTTTTCTCGAAGGAGGACCAACCAGTTAGTAGGATGTAGCCAGTAGTTCGACAATCAACCCAGCAGAGAGAAGAGACGCAAATACCTAATAAAGGTGCTTGCGTCTTTTTTTGTTTGCACAACCCAAAGGGAGGAATCACCATGGCAGTCAACGTGTACGAGGTCATCAATCAACGCATCATGGAACTATTAGAATCAAACGTCGTGCCTTGGAGGAAGACATGGAACGTAGCAACTAACCAGCCTAAGAACCTAATATCAAAGAAGGAGTATCGTGGTATCAATGTATTCATGCTAGCCTGTATGCCCTTCAGTTCTCCATATTGGCTCACATTTAAACAGTGCCAAGAGAAAGGTGGTCAGGTCAAGAAGGGTAGCAAGTCAACACCGGTTATCTTCTGGAAGTGGCTGGATCGTAAGGAGTCTGATGATGGCGATGCTGATACACCAACCGTTAACGGCAAGATACCTATGCTCAGATACTACAATGTTTTCAATCTGGACCAAGTAAAGGGTATAGAAGCACCACCTTCCATAGAGATCGTCACCAACATCTTTGCTCCAATCGAGAGAGCTGAACAGATCGTAGCCGGTATGCCACTCAGACCAGAGATAAAGCATGGTGGCAACTCAGCATCATACTCGCCTATGCTGGACTATGTGAAGATAAGTAAGCCAGAAGCATTTGAGTCTGCTGAAGAATATTACAACACCCTGTTCCATGAACTGTCCCATGCTACAGGCCATGCAAAGAGGGTAGGGAGGAAAGGTATCACCGAGAGCAATTTCTTTGGTAGCCACAACTACAGTAAAGAGGAGCTATGTGCAGAAATGTCAGCTTGTTTCCTGTCGGGTCATGCAGGTATCGAGCTGACCACCATCGTCAACAGTGCTGCTTATATTGCTGGTTGGCTTAAGAGTTTGCGTAATGACAAGACCTTGCTCGTACATGCAGCAGCCCAGGCACAGAAGGCAGCAGATTTCGTACTTGGCAAAGGAGGTGACGGCGACCATGTAACAGAAGACTCCGCAGAGTAATACCAACCTCAGCATTATACTCCTCAAGTAACATCCTTCCCCGCATCAGATCAATCTATGTATCATACCTACTAGTAATAGTCCCTAATCTTATCTCAGTATTACTATCTGCAAGCTCTCAATTCCCTCGCTACTGGCAGTTTTTAGTTAGACCCACACTAACCCCTTAATCCAAGTAAGGAGAACAACCATGGCCCTATTCCGATGTGGCTCTTGCCATGCCATGTATGAAGATTTCTATCCACCAGATAAGGCATGTCTCCTATGTAAACAAGGGCTTATCCGAATTGTAACTGACCATCAATATCCAAAGGAGAACACCATGCAAGCTATCACACCGACTCTCCAACTGCACACCAGGGAAGAGAACGATAACGGCACCTACATCAGCAGTCTCATCATGAAGTACAACGGAAACAACTACCATTTGCACGCTGGAACCAAGGATACGGTCTATGTCTTCTCGGAGTCGATAGCCCTGTACGTCCTCACCATCAACAGGGAGAGCGGAACCATGGGCTTGTCAGCGTTCATGTCACCGGAGCCATTTAGCATCAATTCCTTCTACATGCACACCATCAAGGAGATCATAGACGTACTTGGTCCCAAGTGGGAGCAACTGCCAGCACTGGACATTACCCTGAAGCTCATCAACTACCTGATGTAACAAACTAAAGGAGGTAACACCATGACAGTAGACGGATTGTTCGGCCCCATCGAGATAGCAACACCTCAGTTAAGGCAAATTAAGTTCAAACAGATTAAGGCAGTATACGAAACCCTCACAGTTAATGAGGGAGCAGGTAACTATCTGTCACCCAAGATCAGGTACACGTCACCAACTCAGATATTTGATACCTTCAGTTTCCTCCAGGACGAGACCAAGGAATATTTCATAGCTCTTCACCTTGACGGTAAGAACCGCATCTTGTGTTGTGACATATGCAGCATAGGCAGCCTGAATCAGAGCATCGTTCATCCAAGGGAGGTTTACAAAACAGCACTCCTCTCCTCGGCAGCAGCTATCATTCTGATGCATAACCATCCTACAGGAGATCCAACACCAAGCACTGAGGATTTAGAGGTAACAAGGCGGCTCAGAGAAGCCGGTGATCTTCTTGGTGTCAAGGTGCTGGATCATATCATCATCGGTTCAACATATTACTCGTTTGTCGAGAGAGGTGTCATATGACAACCTGTGAGTATTGCGGCAAGGCATTACGTCCTGGTGATACGATTCATGGCCTCAAGTATGGCTCCATGGGTCACGATGGCAAGTTTAAAGCAGCACTGGATTCGGCAGTAACGGTGGTCTGTGGTCAGTGTGGAAACAAACTGTATGGGTTCATCTATGCTTCACTTGACCTAAACAAGCCAACATATCCAGCACTTTATAAAACATACGAGGAACTTACGAAGTGCCTGAAAAACGGATATAAGCTCATTCAGGCTCTATCCAAGCTACCGGTGTCAGACCATTCTGCTTTGCAGCGAATAATCACCATCTACAACCAAGTCAAGTAACGTCCCCGCTAGCCTTCCCTACCTGCATCCAATCCACCACCATGAAATACCCTCATTAACTACATACGACACCGCTAATAATTAGTCCGACACTAGCCCTAGATCTCTACCCTTAGATTAAGGGCAGGCTGAGCCTTGCATTGAAACGCAAAGACCCTTCAGATCGAGGATTTGGAGGCCTGGTTCTGATGATAAAGTAATGGTGGTGGCGTTTACCATGTGAACATCAACAGGAAGCATCCACGTTGTAGAGCCATACGTCCGCCAGCTCGCGCTGCGCGAAAAAAAACAAGTTTCGTGGTAGCTCAAGGTTGTTGTAGTCTGGTAGGCATTGATTAAGAGCAGGGGTTAGCGTTTAGGCAGGCGTTTAGCAGTCTGGTGACGGTGGTCAGCGGAGGAGTTGCGGGTTCGCAATCTGCGTGCCATGGGTTAGGTCCTTGCCTGATCCTAGACTAACGCGCTTCGCTTGTTTCCTCGCTCCTCAAAGCAAACGATGAAACTGTTTGCATTTCGTCGTCGAGGGTCATTATTTTCGCTACTGACTTTCAGGAGGATGGAGTTTCACCACCTTTTACCTGCTCTTACAGGGCTCACATCCTGCAACCTGCTACAATACTGCTACAACAAAATAAAAAAGGCTAGCCATAATCGGCTAACCTATTGTTTTTATGGAGCGGGAAACGGGATTCGAACCCGCGACCTTCAGCTTGGGAAGCTGACACTCTACCACTGAGTTATTCCCGCTCAACAGAGTGGTCTTTGTACCGCACTTCGCTCTTCTTTGTCAACGAATTTCTCGGCTCCAGCACGCGGGCAATCCCGCTCGCGTCTCTACCGTTACTCAGTTGGCAAAACTCATCGCGAACCGGGAAAGCATCTTCTCTGCCACGGCACGACCTGACACTTGGTAATTGCCGCTCGCCATCTGCGCCTTTACTTCTGCTACTCTGCTGGCGCGAACATCCTGCGGGCTATTTGAGGCCGGCACCACCGGCATGTAGCTGGAAAGGTCCACTTTGTCTGATCCGGCGTGCTGCTTCGAAACGGCGTCACTATGTGCATCCGTCGGCTCGGACTTGTCGGTCCGCCCCCCGACGAGATAGGCTACTGCGGTTTTCTGATTCAATTCGTCGATTTTCATTCTGATTTGGCTCCCGGAATTTTGTCGTATGTTGCTATTTCGGCATCATTGTCTAAAAACTTTAGTCCTTTTCCATTCCTGAAGAATTTTTTATGAAAACATTGACAGATTCAGTAAGGATTGAAAGTCGTCTACCTGGTAATCCGCCCCATTCAGTTCGGAAAGTTCACCGTAGCCGTAGGTGCAGCCTACGGTCACCACGCCTGCTCCCTGCCCCGCTGCGACGTCGTTTATGCTGTCGCCGATCAAGACACACTCTTCGGCCGCTACCCCGTATTGCCGAAGCAGTGCCAGCACGGGCTCGGGTGAAGGCTTTCGGTAAGGAAAGGAGTCGGCTCCAAATACCGTCGGAAAGTACCGCTCTATACTGAACCGGGAAAGTACCTCGCGGCAGAGTGCAACATTCTTGTTCGACAGTACGCAAAGCGCATATCCTGCCCCCTCCAGCGCCTGAAGGGTCTCAACGACTCCGGGATAGAGACTGGTCTTGTCTGCTATGTGTGCCAGGTTGTAGGCCAGGAAACGCTCCAGACCCTTCTCGACCTCCTCGGGGGCCAATCCGGGAAGCGCACGCTCAACCAGGGACCGGGCACCCTGCCCGATCAATCGGCGCACTTCTTCAGGGTTGAACTGGGGCAGTCCGAAGCTGTCGCGCAGGTGATTGGTCGCATCGACCAGATCCGGCAGTGAATCGATCAGGGTTCCGTCCAGGTCAAAGATCAACAGTTTTATCGGCAGCATGGTTCCCGGCACGTCTTCCCCCTGGTACGTAAAAACGCGGCAACCGCCCCATGGGGTTCGGCTACCGCGCTCATTAATGCAAAAAACGATCCCTTCTCAGAATCCGCTGATTATTCCCACTCGATGGTGGAGGGGGGCTTCTGACTGATGTCGTAAACGACCCGGTTGATACCCTTCACTTCGTTGATAATTCGTGAGGAAATACTGCCAAGTAGCTCGTAGGGGAGCTTGACCCAGTCCGCGGTCATGCCGTCCAGGGAGTTCACCGCACGCAGGGCACAGGTCCACTCGTAGGTCCTGGCGTCCCCCATGACTCCGACCGTTCGCACCGGCAGCAGTACGGCAAATGACTGCCAGATCTCGCGATATAACCCAGCCTTCCTGATTTCCTCGATGACGATGGCATCGGCCTCGCGCAGGATTTCCAGCTTCTCCGCGCTCAGCTCACCGATGCAGCGGATGGCGAGCCCCGGTCCGGGGAAGGGCTGACGGTAGACCACCTCGTCGGGCATCCCGAGCTCTTTGCCCAGGAGGCGCACTTCGTCCTTGAACAGTTCGCGCACCGGCTCCAGGAGCTTCAGGTTCATCTTGTCGGGGAGTCCGCCTACGTTGTGGTGGCTCTTGATGACGGAGGAGGGCCCCTTGGTGGAGACCGACTCGATGACGTCGGGATAGAGGGTACCCTGCGCCAGGTAGTCGACCTGGCCGAGCTTCTTCGCCTCTTCCTCGAAGAGGTAGATGAACTCGTTGCCGATGATCTTGCGCTTCTGCTCGGGGTCGGAGATGCCGGTCAGCTTATCGAGGAAGCGGTCGGTCGCCTCCACGTAGTCCAGGTTGATCCGGAAGTGCTTGGTGAAGAGGTTCACGACCTTCTCGGCCTCACCCTTTCTGAGCAGGCCGTTGTTCACGAATACGCAGTGCAGCTGGTCGCCGATCGCTTTGTGGATCAGGACCGCGACAACCGCGGAGTCCACTCCGCCGGAGAGGGCGCAGAGCACCTTGCCGGTGCCGACTTTCTCGCGGATGGAGGCAAGCTCGGTCTCTATGAAGTTGGCCATGGTCCAGGTCGGCTTGCTGCCGCAGACGTTGAAGAGGAAGTTGCCGATCATCTCGTCGCCGCGCGGGGTGTGCACGACTTCCGGATGGAACTGCACCCCGAAGAAGCGGCGCTTCTCGTCCTTCATGGCGGCAACCGGGCACCCTTCGGTGTGGGCCATCAGCTGGAAACCGGCCGGCATGGTCTCGATCCGGTCGCCGTGCGACATCCAGACCTCGGCCCCACCGGTGAAGCCGGCGAAGATCTCGCTGGTGCCGTCCAGCGCCAGGGTGGCGCGCCCGAACTCGCGCTTGTCGCAGCGCTCCACCCGGCCGCCCAGCTGCTGGGTCATGAGCTGCATGCCGTAGCAGATGCCGAGAACCGGAATCCCCAGGTCGTAGATCCCCAGATCGGAGTGCGGCGCGTCCTTGTCGTAAACGCTGGAAGGACCGCCGGAGAGGATGATCCCCTTGGGCGCGAACGCTTTGATCTTCTCAAGCGCCATGTTGTAGGGGTGGATCTCGCAGTAGACGCTCTGCTCTCTCACCCGGCGGGCAATCAGCTGGGTCACCTGGGAGCCGAAGTCGAGGATCAGAACCTTTTCGGAATGTATGTCGATAGTCATGGATGGGTATCCTTCTGAAACAATATTTTGCTGAGAGCTAAGAATCCGAATAAATCAAAAGATCGAGGTAACTACGCTTACAAAATGCACGACTAAAGCAAAAAACTATTAAACACAGAGCCACAGAGGGCACAGAGAAAATCAGGCGAACCGGAGAAAGACTCAATTGGGACCGAAGGTGGGATCCCCCACATGGTGCCAGGTTCTCCCCCTGAAAGCATTTCCTCTATGTCCTCTGTGGCTCCGTGTTTCCTTGCCTTTAACTGCGGTGCACTCGAGGCAACCGCCTGTGGAGACTATTTCTCGACGCGGTAGTTGGGCGCCTCTTTGGTGATCATGACGTCGTGGACGTGGGACTCTTTGAGTCCGGCTCCGGTGATCCTTACGAAACGACCATTTTCCTGGAGGTCCGCTATGGTACGGCTTCCGGTGTAGCCCATGCCGGCACGCAGGCCGCCCATCAGCTGGTGCACGTTGGCAGAGAGCGGTCCGCGCAAGGGAACCATCCCTTCGATCCCTTCCGGTACCAGTTTCACGTCGCTGTCTACGTCGCTTTGGAAGTAACGGTCTTTGCTCCCTTCCTTCATGGCGCCGATGGAACCCATGCCGCGGTATCCCTTGTAAGCGCGCCCCTGGTACAGGATGGTGTCGCCCGGGGACTCTTCGGTCCCGGCGAAGAGGGAGCCGATCATCACCAGGTCGGCGCCGGCAGCCACTGCCTTGGTGAGGTCGCCGGAGTACTTGATGCCGCCGTCCGCGATGAGCGGGATGCCGTACTTCTTAGCGATCCTGGAGCACTCGGCGATCGCGGTGATCTGCGGCACCCCGATCCCTGCCACCACGCGGGTAGTGCAGATGGAGCCCGGTCCGATGCCGACCTTGATGGCGTCCACGCCGGCCTTGATGAGGGCCTCTGCGGCATCGGCGGTGGCGATGTTGCCGGCAACCAGCTCAAGTCCGGGGAAGGTCGCCTTGATGCGCACGATGGCGTCCAGCACCCCCTGGGAGTGACCGTGGGCGGTGTCAATGACGATCACGTCCACGCCCGCCTTCATGAGCGCGTCGATGCGTGCATCAACGTCCGGGGTCGGGCCGACCGCGGCGCCGACTCTCAGGCGCCCAAGGGCGTCTTTGCAGGCGTTGGGGTACTTTTTGATCTTCTCGATATCTTTTATGGTGATGAGCCCTTTCAGGTTCATGTCGTCGTCGACTACCAAGAGCTTCTCGACCCGGGTGTGCTTCAGGTGCTCTTTAGCCTGCTCCAGAGTTGTTCCGACCGGCACCGTCACCAGCTTTCTCTTGGTCATGCGTTCCGAGATCAGCAGGTCCAGGTTGGTTTCAAAGCGCAGGTCGCGGTTGGTGAGAATCCCGACCAGTTTGCCGTTAGCCTTGGTGATCGGTACTCCGGAGATCCGGTATTTCGCCATCATCTCCAGGGCTTCCCTGATTCTCTGGGTGGGGCGCATGGTGATCGGATCGACAATCATTCCCGATTCGCTCTTCTTAACCTTATCGACCTCCATCGCCTGCTCGGCAATGGTGAAGTTTTTATGAATGAAGCCGAGGCCCCCTTCCCTCGCCATACAGATAGCCGCCCTCGACTCCGTCACGGTGTCCATGGCTGCACTCACAA
>Ga0209123_1002773_pt1 | contig 14163 bp, 9 predicted proteins | sample BarGraIncu00431A_FD_184500 | JGI IMG/M metagenome (GOLD analysis project Ga0209123, IMG submission 184500) | Arctic peat soil microbial communities from Barrow, Alaska, USA - Barrow Graham LP Incubations 004-31A (SPAdes) (version 2) | ecosystem: Environmental > Terrestrial > Soil > Wetlands >...
GTAGAAAAATATTAGAGAAGACTTATAAGTTTAAGGGGACTGCTGATAATATGGAACTTATGTTTAAAACCTTAAGCCATAGAACTACTATTAACAAACCTATAGTTATATATGAAGAAAAATAAATTATGAAAAAGAGCCTCAAATGCAACTTGACGAGAGGCTCTTCGACTTTAATAATAATCAAGATTTTAATTAAAATTTTTCCAGTTGTTCTCTATATTTCATATGTAACAACCTCCGAGGTCAAAGTAAAAACTGTAAGTTTTTACTTTGTTAGCTTAGGGAGAAGAATGTTGATATAGATTTTATTGCAGATGATAACATGGTGGATTAAATATACGAATATATCAAAAGGGAATTCTTTGAATTCCCTTTTAACTTGTTAAAGACTAGAAAGGCAGCTTGTGCCTGATCCACACTGGAACAATAACCATTTTATCCACAATATCATGGTAAAAAATTTACTTGTCCACAATTTGTAGAATCATTTAATGTATAATTATTAAATAGATTGGAGCATGAAAATTCCTTGCCTAATTCCTTAGTGATATATTTAGTTAAATTCAAAACCTGTGGGAAGTTAACTATTTACTATATGTTTCGATAAAAACATCTCTCAAATGTATAATTAAAATTCAATGCTACAATTCAATGCTACAATCTAATTTGCAACATTGAATTGTAACATTGATCAATTCATTACATAACTTAATAAGAGTTAAATATTTTTATAAAGTTAATTCTCTTCTAAAAAATAGTAGGAAAATCTCCCCTTATTTTTAATTTTTACTCCCTGCTCTTCTAACTCCTTCATAAATCGCACAACTTGATGTCTATCCATTCCTGTCATCTGACGTATCTCTGAATTTGTTAAATTTCTTTCTTTCAGGATTGATAATGTTCTCATTTTAATAGATTCCTTATCTAATCTCTTATCTCTATCATATTCAGTAACCTTTTCAATCATTGAATACACTTCTCTAGTGAAAGTATAATATTTCTTTTTAATAGTTCCTCCAGATTGAATTAACTTTAAATTATTTTCCATATGACTTAAAGTTTCTCTTACTTGTTCTATACTTCTTTGACAAATCACTGATGCATTATAAGTATCTATTTCCCTATGTCTTAAAAGATAATTTAAAATTATTAGATGATCCACATCAATAATTATACCCCCATCATTTAAGTTTCTAATAAAGTTTCTAAAAGTTGGTACTATCGTTGATGCAATTAGTGTCAATTCTACGCACTCGCCTATTTCTCTATATTGTGGTGGCTCTTTACCTTCAATAAGTAATGATTTATATATTCTTGGCACTCCCAAATTACTTCTATTTACTAATTTTAATCTATCCAATAAATCTGCAAGATGTGAATTCCTTGCACTTGGTGGATGGTGAAGAATATTATCAGGAGATATTCCACCTATAAAGTTCCCTGGATTGGTAAGTATCAACCTATCTTTATAATGTTTAAGCATAACACTTCCTGGTATTCTATAATCTCTATGAACAAATGCATTAAGCAGGGCTTCTCTTAACGCGATTTTAGGATACATCGCAAACTCTGGGTGTAGGAACCCTACTTCTATTGTTGTTATTTCATTTTCAATATTCATATATCTTTCAATCTCATATAATGCAACTGGTATCACTGCATTATACCCATCTTTTAATGAGTAGTCTGTGCTACTAAGCATTCGTCGAAAGTCCCATCTATTATTGGGTACATATTTAGCAATAGCATCATTGTTACCAACAATAAGCAGTCCACCTATAGTCAGTTTTCCATCCTTTAGAGCCCCTATAGATTTTAATAAATCTTCATCTGACATACTTACTAACGTATCCGGAGCATGTTCCTGTGACATCATTGTTCTTACACGTTCCATTGCAACTGCTGAAAAACATTCTTTCCATGAAGCCTCAATTACATTAGCGGTAAAATCTGAAATTCCTATAGCACTAAACATTTCTGTCCTCATAGACCCTGTAAATGGTACACAGTCTTTGCCCTTTCTTATTATTGCTTTCCCATTAGTTTCAGTATATGGCGGCATCCCCGGGAAAATAGTCATCACTAATACCCTTCCATAACCTTGCGTAACTTCAATCCAATCAAAAATTGCAGTTATATGTGGATCTGTTCTATCATATACTGCCTTTTGAATAAGTTTTTCATCAATACCTCTTGGAATTCCTTGTATTGATTTTTCTCTTCCCTTTACATTATCTCTAATGCCAAATACTACAGATCCTCCGCCTCCATTTGCCATTCCTACAGCCATCTCAACCGCTTTATTCACATTATCGTTAATACTTCTTTCTACCCACTCTTTAAAATCTATATCCTGCCCTTCTAAATCATCTGCAATGTATGTTTCGAGTAAATTAAAAAGTTCTTTTATATCTTCATTAGATTTCAAATTTCTTCACCCCTAACCTGTATATCATATATTTTTAATTATAACCTCTAACTTCAATAATAACCAAAGAATTTTAGGAATAAATTTATCAGTCTTCTTACCTATACCAATAACTTTTAATATCTTCGTCATTTACATAAGTACCCTCACAATTCAAGTTGTTTAAAATTAATAACACTAATTGCAAATTACCAGCAAGTTAGAAATTAAGACCATGTTACTAAATCCCATCTAATTATAAATTCACCATAGCATCTAAAATAATCCCTTCTAACCCGTTAACATTAGTACTAATACCATTAACCCTTACCACCATTTCATCAACTATCTCTACCTTCACATCCCCAATAATATATTCCTTAATCTTATCTTTAGCCTTAACATCCTTATCCTTATCTATTTTCTTAATTTTAATCCCCGTCTCTTTAGCTACCTTTTTTAGCACCTTATATACCACAAGTTCTAAACTGCTTTCTACTTTTAGCTCATGAGTGTTTTCCGCATTCTTTAAAAGATATAAAGTTGTATAAGTTACGAGTCTAGTTCCTGTTTGTATTGGGACTATATTGTCTACTTCTCTTATAGATTCTAAGTTAATTCTTATGTATTCATTATTTTCAGTACCAGCTCTTGCTTTAATCTCCGTACAATCTTTTCGCTTATATTCTAAACATTCTTTTATCTTCCCGTAATATCTTACTCCACCCTCATCTTCAAACTTTAGATTTGACTGATAAAATGCTATATACTCAACTGACTCTCTAACCTCTTTTAAACTTGCTACTGGAATATGATAAAATAGATTTTCTTTATAAACATTAAAGTGGTGTTCATCTTTCACATTAGCTACCATTACGTTTAAATGCTTAAACTTACCATAATCATCATATTCATCTGTAACTACCCTATCATTTCTTGCATCTAGTGAAGATTGTTCTATTATTTTCTTTAACTGCTTGGTTATTAGCTTTGTACTTCCTGGAAGCATAGGAAAAGCTCCTATATTAACTTTTTCTATACTCTTATAAAAATCATGTTCTTTAAACTTTTCTTCATCTCCATAAGGAAACATAACATAAGCTCCAAATGTATCATATTTAAATTGGACCTCGTTTTTAAGTTTTGATACTATTGCATCCCTATATCTATGCATTACATTTATATCATCCTCAACTGGTCCTATTTTCCCTTTATCATCTACATTTATTCTATACTTAGCATCGAATATATAAATTCTATCGTCATCTTTATTATTTAAATTCCTAATATTAAGCACAGTATCTGGTCTTTGATTAGTTGTTTGAGATGTATATGACTTGTTGTACCATAACTCTAATCTATTCTTCTTATTAGAATAAATCATCTTAACCTCTGAGTCCTGGGATAATGATAAATAAAACCCATTGTCCTTATAATTTAATATTCCGTATTCCTCAACCTGATAACCTAAGTCACCGAGAATGTGATGTATTTTCATATAACACCACATCTCATATAATAAGTATAACTTTTTAGGAGTCATTTGATATATTCCATCTCCTAAAGCTAGACCCTTACTTAGCATAATATACTTTTTATAAACTTCTCTATAACCAGGAGCCATTTGAAAAACTAAACTCATAGTCTTCTTACCTGTAAGATTACTTACATTACCAAATCCATTTTTCAGGTGTTGCTTTAATATGGATATCTTATCTCTTAAAAACTTATGTAGCACCAATTTATCATCAGGATTAATACCATTATTATTTGCTTTATTGCTAATCATATTTATATCTATATTTTTCACAATAGCATTTAATCTCTTTATAATATTAGTTATCATGTACTTAACAAATCTATTCTCATATATATCTATAGTTGTGATCTTTCTTTTATCTACAACCATAGTTGCAGCATAGTTTTTATCTTTTCCCTTAATGAATCCATTTTTATTTTCTAAAAGGGAGCTTGAATGTTTCCTAAGATAACCAATTGTGTTACGGGAAGGTACTCTTGATTTTTCTACCCTTCTTATGGATTCTATAGTTTCTACGTTATGCTTAGGGTTTGATATAACTCTTTTAATAGCTTTTTCTAAATCATCGAATATACATTTCAAAACAATTTTCTTGAATTAATAACTTATTAATATGTCCATAATATGCCGGATATCATCTTCTCTTACTCTACCGTACATCTCTCAATATTGAATGTAATTAATCACTTAATTCCTATAACTGTTTCAATTTATAAAACAATCTACTTACATAATTTAATAATATAATACAATTGCCCCTTAAATATGTATTATAAGATAAAAGCCTACTTAAACTAAATTACAATAGTCTGCTTTAATTATATCGTAATGGAATGCAGAGTTGTCTGATTTTAAGACCATGACCTCATTTAAAAGTCTTATCCTTAAAAATATTTTTTCTATGATATATTAAATACTCTTGTTTAATCGGATAATTCTTTGGGCTAATAATTTTTCTGTCTTTTATATCTACCAATATATCTATTAATTCAGTGCTTATGTTATTTAAGTTGGAAGGTATGATCACTTTACACTTATTATTAAAAGAAATAAAACCTTTATCGAATAATTTATCATATAAAACAGAAAGGCAAAGTCCGTTTGCTGGATCAAGTCTCGTATCTACACGATCTGACCAAGGAATAATATGACTAGCTATAATTAAATCATTTTCTCTAATTCCAGTTAGACAACATTCGCAATTAAAATTTCTAAGTACTTTCCTCCTAAATAAGCCTTGTTTTTGTCTAATATTTACTAGTGCCTTATGGGTTATCTCTTCATAAGATATATTCCTTATTTCCGTTACGATATTAGTACTTCCGTAAAATTCTGCTACATCTTTATTTTTACAACATTTATTTAATATAAATTTATCATTTTTTATTTTACACACCCAGCGGACTCTTTTACCCTTTTTATCAATAGATAAAAACTCCTCTATAAATATATCGGCAATATATTCAAATGGAATTATATAAAAATCTTTTTCAATATTTTCATTTCCTATAATTATCAAATTAAAACATTCATCAAAACAATTAAGATATTTTTTAATTATTTCGTATGAAAAGTCAGCCCAATAATCAGCCTCTGGCTCAGCTTTCCTTACATAATTTAGCTTCTTTAATTCTTCTCTTTGAATTAACAATATGTTTTTCATTTTTACTCCCCACTATTTACATATATTTTTATAAATAGTAGTATATCCTAAGCATCAGAAAAATATTATTAAGTGAGAGTAATTTTAAGGATAGGTTTAATGGTACTTAAAGAAGGTATTTATAAAGGTAATAGCTGGACAATCTATAATGAAGATTGTAGAAAATTGCTTAGTGAAACGATTGTTAAAAATAGTATTGATTGTATTATTACAAGCCCTCCATATTTTCAAAAAAGGAATTATAGTAAAAAGGGCACAAACACTGGAAATAAGGCAAATTATACAATTAAAAAATTCACTGTATTAAATGTAAACAAAAATGAAATTGGTAATTGTAATAATATTGAGGATTACTACCTAGAACTACAGGAAGTCCTTAGGGGCTGCTATAGTGTACTAAAGAATGATAAATTTATGTTTTTAAACATAAATAAATTAAGGATAAATAAAAAAACTATTGATATTAGTGGAAAAGTTATTGAGTTTGCAGAAAAGATTGGCTTTGTTCATAGGGACACAATAATATGGGTAAAAGAAAATCCAGTACCACTTGCACCAAACGCCAGTCAATATTATCTTTGGGACGGATGGGAGTATATACTGCTATTTGCTAAAGGTAACCCTAAATTGGATATAAGTAAATTTATTAAAAATTCTAAAAATAACAAATGCCCCAATTGTGGTAAGATAAGTAGAATCACAAAAAATGGAAGACCAAATTATTTTTGCTCATATATCGGATTCTATGGAAATAAAATGGAACATAAAAAGAAAAATCATCAGGGTGTTTTCCCTGCAACATTACCTAAATATGCATTTAGTATTTCAACATCGGAGGGTGACACTATATTAGATCCTTTTGCAGGTAGCGGGACAACCTTAATAGAGGGACTATCAGAAAATAGAAATGTTATTGGTTGCGAATATGATAAAAATATTTTTTTAGAACTTAACAAAAGAATAGAAGCTCATATTTAATTAATATCTCCGTTTAGAACTAACTATATATATAGACGCTAGCATAACCATAGAACAAATTAACAAGCATATTTCTCAGAAATTAAGGGAGTAGACTTTTCTACTCCCTTAATTTCATTCTTCACTAAAAAAATCAGCTGCTAATCTTCTACTATCCTTTTAAAACTACTTGTACATGCAATTTATTTTTTTCTGAAAGCCTCTTGTAAATCTGCTAGTGTAGTTAACTGCTCTTTTCAATTAAATTCATCATATTTACTTTCTTCTTCAGATACAAGTGGAAGCTTCTCAAAATCGGACACTTCTACATTACTTTCATATACTACTTTATATTGAGCATCATCATCTAATTTTTTTGATACTTTATTAAGTCCAGGCTCTTCGTCAATAACATCATCTGAAGTTATTAATTTATTAAATATTTCCTTTATAAAATCTTCAATATTATTTTCATCTTGCATCTCATTAAAGGGTCTTAGCGGATATGCTCCAACACCCGATATATCATCTTTACTTTCTGAGTAACTTTTTTTCTCATTACCAGGATATAAAATATAAGCACCCAAAGAATTTCTGATTGCATCTTTATAAGCATGCATTTTTTCTAGATGAATCCTTTTTGCTGCATGCAAATCATTATCCCCATTACTAAAATTGTTAAATTCGAAACTATACTTTGCATCGAAATGGACGAATACCCTTATATTCATACTAGGAATTTGAATATATAACGAATAATCAGGCTTAAAGTCAATAGAATATGACCCAAAATTCAAATTTTCCTTTCCTCTAAATAATCTATTATAATACAAATCTACTATTAGTTTATGGTTACCATAGTCACCTTTAAATGATGTCTTGCTAGTAACTCCTTTTTTTAGGTTTATAATTAAGTTTCCACTTGCTATTTTCCATATATCTGTAGTTTTTTCTATGCCAAATATACTTACCAACACTTCCCTTAGTCTGAAATAACACCAAATCTCATACAATTCATATATTGGTTTTATTTCACCATAATATTGATCATATATTAACTGAGAATTCCATTTTAATCCTATTGCTAACTGATACTTCAGATCCGCCCTCAAAACATCTCTATATCCTTCCTTCTTCTGTAAAACTTGAGAATTAGATGGCATATACTGCATCATACCAACATTTTTCCAAAATGCTTCAGTAAGCCACCCGTATAACTTGTTTATCCACTGATTTAATTCGTTCATTGTTGCTTTCCAATAAATAGAATTATTTTCCTTGTTCATATAATTCTTCTCAATTGATCTAGTAATACGTTGACAATCTGATAATATATCCTCTAGAAAGTTTTTTATGTATCTATTTTCAAGTGTATCATAAGTTTCACATTTATATGTTTCGAATAATTCAGTTGGTGTGTACCCTGAAAATTGCTTCGCCAATGGTCCTCCAAAATTATATTCTAAAAATCCAGCTTTACTTGAAGTCATATAAATGTCAGGGTTTCTTAAATTAGCTAACTCTACATTCAAATGTTGAGTAGTTAACTTAGCATGTGGATTTTTCATAATAGATTCTAACGAACTTTGTAAATTATCCTCCATAAACATTTGCCTCAAATGGATAATCTTTATATAGTCTTCGGATTCATTATTATAATCTGTTTCAAACTTAGCTCCAGTTGCTTGACCGATTTGTAATATCAAATTTACTGCTTGATCTGCGATTCCATTTAGCAAGTTTTTAAAATCTTCATAATAATCTAATTTATATGTAACTATTTCAATGAATAAATTTTCAACATCTCCTAAACTCAAGTCTGCTAATCCCACGTGACTTTTAAAGTTCAATTTTCCTGTAACCATAGTTACTGGTTTTTTATTTATATCTTTTCCCGTATTCCAATATCTTTTATCATTTCTTGTATAAATTGTATCAAGTTTCAAGTTTATAAATGGCCATGTACTCTTCCCAGATGCTATCCTCTGCTTTTCAGCTTCTTCTTTTGTACCTGGCAAAGTTATTTCACACATATATTCAGTATTTTCTCTTAGTTGTAAAGGAAAAAAGAGAACCTTTTCCTCTTGAAATGTTATCTGTGAAACTGCAAGTTTATCCTGTCGTTCTTCTAAATATGCGAGTATCTTCATTTGTGGCATCATATCTATTTCTATACATTTTTCATTCTCTTCTATATTTTTTTTTATAGTATCTATAAAAATCTTTTTATCTGATCCAATCCACTTGATACTAATGTTCTTTAGTGCTTTCATCTAACTCCTCCTAAGAAATAAATGAAGTATACCCGGTATAATTTAAAACTTCAACCATCTTTTCAATTTTTTGTTGACAATTAATTAACTTAATATTAGTTTCTTCTACACTTATTGTCCTAATTCCATATTCGTAGCTTGCCGCTTGTCCCCCAAGGAATAAATATGTTGCTTTTAGGCAATCCCCTAATTGTCGTCTGTTTCCATGAATTTTAGGGAGTACCTTTTGAAGAATAGCTCTATCTAAGATTTCTTCCCATTTATCACTTGTCTGAACATCAATAGAATACTTAATATATTCTAAAACCTCATTAACTATTCGATAACCGTAATCAAATCCACAAGGTTCTAACAAAATATATATTCCCTGAATTACGCTTTGAATTCCATCTAATATCAGTTTTTGTTGTGTTTCATCTAAGATGCTTACTTTAACTAAAGTTAACGGATTTTGATTATCTATATTTCTATTTTTAATAGAACACTGGAAAAATCCTAATATTTTATTTACTTTACTTGTATTGAAATATATTCTGGGGGTTGATTCATCTAGTTTTAGTTGTTCAAAATAGTCATATGGATTTTCACTCCTTAATTCTATGACATGCGCACGATCCAACACCTTCGGTGAAAACATATATGTAGTTTCATCAACATTAACTGTACCTACTATAAATAGGTTTTGTGGTAAGAAAATCCCTCTATTCTTCTCTAGTAATGCTTTTGCCGCCTCAATTTCTGTATTTGTCTCTGTATTATTCTGTAGAATTTTGCATATTAATTCAAGCTCTGTTTTATTAATAAGATTCATTGGCTCCGATGTACTTTTATTTGCTTCCATTACAGATAAAAATGTGCTAAAATATCTTTCAACATGCGATAGATTCATTTCATCTAGGATTAAAAAATAAGGTTTATATTTATTTGATGGGTGTAGTGCTCTTAATATAATTTTCAGTGTATTAGTAATTTCATATGTCTTTTTTCCATCTTCTCCAAAAGGATTGGAATATCCTAATAAATATCTAACATCTGTCCAATCCGCTCCTACTGGTACCAATTCGTAATTTTTTTCTTTTCCATCTTCATTTACTATCTTAGATATATGTATTGTAGACTCATCTTTTGCATCAATTAGGGACATGAAAGTTTTATTTTCTGATTCTACATAAGTGCACATTGTTAACTTAATTGGATAAACATTCTCTACTTCGTCCCCTAATATCATTGCCTCAAATAGGTTTGATCCTTCACATAAAACCCTAACTTCATCTTCTGTTTTATTTAATATTTTTCCTGTCTTGTTAACTATAAACTCTGAAGTCATGGTATTTATTACTTTTTTATCGATAGACTCAGCAAATTGGATTGCCAATCGCGTTTTCCCAGTTCCGGAAGAACCCGTCAATATTACAAATGGTTTAGCTAAAAGTGAACATAAATAATTTTCTACTAAAGTCATATTAATCACTAGTCCTTTCATAAATAAATTGATTGGGTTTACAAATCATATCTACGTATTCATTATGATCCATTTCCTTAAATTCTTCTATAGTTCCAGTCCACATAGTACATGCAGCCTTTAAATTATCAACATTATATCCATTAAAGGATAACACCTGACCAATTCCATCGTAATTCATTAAAGAAGAATTGTGAATTATGCGACATAAAATTAGAGCCATATTTTTAGAATTATCCGCTGATGTATTAGAAAATTTAAATAAAGGTATTTCAAGTATTTGAGTTATACTTATTTTTTGTCCTTGTTCAAAATCAATTCTTAGATTTTCAATTAATTGTAGTACTTCATTTAATGGATGTATAACTTTCCCATCAATTAATTGGCTGAAATTCAATATGTAATTTGCCCAATACTCTGAAGGTGTAATTTTACTATCTATTAAATCCCGCGCCAATGAAGACATTGTATGATTTCCTTCGCTATCTAATTGATATATAGCTAATTCTCGCGATATCATATATGCACTATGCCACTGTTTATCCGTTCCATCATATTTTCCTGAACCTTTTTCAGTATATATATCAAAGGAACTCTTAAGTCCACTTTTAATACTAAATCTATCATTTTTTTCAAATGCTTTTACATAAGTAAGTAACAAATCCTTTTCCCTCGTTTTACGCCAAGTATCAAAATTTAAAATCTCTTTCTTCTTAATATTAATCACCTCAAAATTATAAGTAAGTTTTATATTTTATTATGTTATTTGTTACTCTACATGTAATTATACTAAATTATGGCATATTAATCCATAGAAAATAAGATTTACTACAATTTCTCTTTTATTTAGTAACAGGAAGTTTATATACTTATTATCAATAGATAAAAAAATGAGCAAGGATTCTAATAATCCCTGCTCATTTCTTTATCTCATAATTTGAACTAACTAACTTTTCCAATACCGGTACTTTAAAATATAAATATCATAATTTATGATATCGTACTCAATTATTATTTACTTGTTTCAAAAGATAAGGACGAATAGCAATAAAATCTACTACAATATTTTCCCAACGCTTAGGTCATTTAAAACAGCATCGCAAAAGTGTTCTTAATTTTCTACCCCTCTTGCTATTAAAAAATCATGTAATGCAGAAGCTAGTCTATAACTAAATTCTGGTGGAACAGCATTCCCAATCATTTCAAAATTAGTTGTCATGTTTTCCGAAAAAATATAATCATCTTCAAAAGTTTGTATTCTAGCAGCTTCACGTACAGTTATTGTTCTAGCTTGCGTTGAATCAGGATGTATATGCCTCAGCCCATCTTTCTTTAAATGTGCTGGTATCGTATTACTAGGTTCATCCCACCTTAAAACATTATACTTATGAACATTCGAAACATTCCCTGTTTTAAGTGTATAAAGTTCTTTCAGTGTTTCAGAATTTCTATATTTATTTAATCCTAATTCAATATCTAACGCTAATTCTTTAAATATACCAATGTCTCGTTTGTTATGATATCTTGGATAATGATCTAAAACCCTTAATTTATGTTGTAAATGAGAGTATTTTCTCCCATTAATATAATACTCGTTTTCAGCAGGAAGTAATTTAGGTAAATCAATAATGGCATCTCTTACTGTTGCTTTTATTTTAGTCTTATATTTTGAAAGAATATTATCATAAAAGTAATTAAGACTATCTTGTAAGTTACCACTAAAAAAATCTTTATTTAATCCAATTAATATTACTCTTTTCCTTTTCTGTGGAACTCCAAAATCAGAAAGATCTAAAAGTGCTTTGCCCTTAATATCATTTGTTATTTCATATCCAGAAGAATTAAAACTTTCTACTATACGATCTATTATAGATATCCCTCCTGGTCTTGCAGATAAAATCCCCTCAACATTCTCAAAAACTATTACTTTCGGTTTATAAATATCAACTATTTTTAAGTAACTCTCAAACAAATAATTCCTATAATCATTACTCATGCCTTCTTTGTCTTGAATTCTTCCGGCCATAGAGTAGGCCTGGCATGGCGGCCCTCCAACGATCAAATCTATTTGATTGCCCTTAACTATGGATTTTAATCCATTTCCACTTCCATATTCTACATCATCTGTCCAACCATTAATTAATTCTTCCGTCCTTTGTATATCAAAGCAAAGCACTTTATTAGCAGCATCTTTGTAACCATATTTATTACTAAGTCTTTTTATTAAAACATCAGCTGGTTTCTTATTCCATTCAACGCATGCTAAAGTACTATAATACTTTGTTTTTTCAAATCCGTCTAATAACCCACCGCATCCTGCAAAAAGCTCAATTGTTTTAAATTTACGCATTATTTTTCACTCATCCTATCATTACTATTTTATATATTTTAATATTTCAAGTGCTATATAATATGAAAGCAATGGTGGTACAGCGTTTCCTACTTGCCTGTTTTGTTGAGTCTTAGTTCCTAAAAATACAAAATCATCTGGGAATGATTGCAATCTTGCATTTTCTCTTATTGTCGGAACTCTATTATATTTATAGTGAAAGTGATTTCTATGTCCAGTATCTATAGTTCTTGATGGCTTATCTGAAGAATATCTAGTCCATGCCTCATGAAATTTTCTACTTTCGCCTACCCCCGTTGGTAAATCTTTATAATTACCACCATCTGGTACTAATGCAATTGTACTTTTAACCAAGTCCGTATGTTTAGTAGCTACATGATTATACAATGTCTTACTATTTTTCCTCATTAATGTTTGATAATTCCCTTTTGGCTCAATTACATATACGTCTTCCTCTGTACCTAATTCATCTTCTCTAGACTGCAAATCACTTAATGCATCTTTACACCTCACATAGTCAATTGGTGAATTTGTAGGTGCTGGAAATGCAAATTTTTTTCCTGTTTCTACAACTACATCCTCTCTAATCCCAACAAAAAACATCCTTTTTCTTATTTGAGGTACTCCATAATCTGCTGCAATTAATGGTTTTTCAGTAACTGTTACCCTATAACCCATATCTTCAAAAGTGTTAACTATTTGTTCTTTTACTATTCCCTTATTTAAAGTTGCCATTCCAGGTACATTTTCAATGAGAAATGCTCTAGGCTTCATTTTTCTTACACTTTTTACCATTGCTAAATATAACGTATTTCTACTATCATTAATATCTCTTGATCCAGTTAATGAAAATCCCTGACATGGAGGACCTCCAATTATTACATCTACTTCTCTTGTATTAGTTTTTTTAAAATATTCTTCACTTATTTCGCCTATAGCTTCACCATTAAAAAGATCTAGTTTTAATCCAACTGAATCTTTATGATTAAAATTAAAAGTTTTTAATGCTGCTTCATCATGATCTACTCCTATAACTACATCGTATCCTGCTTCAATAAACCCTAGTGATAACCCTCCGCAGCCACAGAATAAATCTATCACTTTAGATTTATTATAATATTTTGTGTCCATTATTTCCTCCTATTATTCATAACAATTTTTCCATCTATTTATACTTTAGTATACACGATAAACCAACTTTAATCAAACATATGTTCTTATATATTGTTCTATTTCACTCTATTTTATGCATATGCAATATATATACTTACCTACAATTAGTGATATTCTCCTATACTCATGAAATCACATCTCTGATTATATCATTTTTATCTATATTTCGCACTTATAGTTATACTATGCTACTATAAATAATTTTCAAAACTCAATTGCAAAAGTAAATTCCACCCCCAATACATTAAACAGTGGAAGTTAGTCTTACAAATTAAAGGGTAGATTTTACCCTTACGAATTAGTATGCTAAGATTAGATATACCAAGAGAGTAATG
>Ga0209123_1002775_pt1 | contig 14152 bp, 13 predicted proteins | sample BarGraIncu00431A_FD_184500 | JGI IMG/M metagenome (GOLD analysis project Ga0209123, IMG submission 184500) | Arctic peat soil microbial communities from Barrow, Alaska, USA - Barrow Graham LP Incubations 004-31A (SPAdes) (version 2) | ecosystem: Environmental > Terrestrial > Soil > Wetlands >...
TCTTTTCTTTGTGCTTGCATAAGTTACTTGGTTTTTATAATTTAAGTTTGACTCCTCAAAGTTATAATACTCTTGTGACTTATGCATTTTATCTGCATTTTTCTTTTAAACTACAAACATAGGGACTAAAGGGGAATGGATGTTAGTTATTTTTATTTCAAATTCAATATAGACAAAGCTAATTTAGTTCCTTCACGGGCTAGTAGTTTATCAACTTTAATATTTCAGCCGCTATTCGATCTGCGGAATTTTTTTCTGCTAATTTAATGATGTTTTCAGCTAACTTTTTCAATTCGTTCTCATTATTGATCAATTCCAATGCTTTTGTAACTAATTGAACTTTAGCATCAACATCTTTAATCATTATTGCCGCATTTTTCCGTACCAAAGCCAATGCATTTTGAGTTTGATGATCTTCGGCAACATTGGGCGAAGGAATTAAAATCACCGGTTTTGCCAGCAAGCAAAGTTCAGAAATAGAACTTGCACCTGCGCGCGAAACAACCAAATCGGCAATGGAATAGGCCAAATCCATACGCGACACAAAATCTGTCACCAATAAATTTTTATTTGCAAACGGTTCAGCAGCTTTAAGGGCATTTCCAATGTAAAATTTACCGGTTTGCCAAATAATCTGAATGTCTGTTTTAGCCAGTTTTTCAAGCCCGGCAATGATACTTTGATTGATTGTACGGGCACCCAAACTGCCACCTACAATCAAAATTGTTTTCTTTCTCGGATCAAAATTGAAGAATTGATATGCTTCTTTTGTTTTCGGAGAAACAGAAAACAAATCCTGTCGAACCGGATTTCCTGTCAACACAATTTTATTCTTCGGAAAGAATCGCTCCATTCCCTCATAAGCCACATAGATTTTTTTTGCTTTTTTCGCCAATAATTTATTGGTAACTCCAGCGTATGAATTTTGTTCCTGTATTACAGTTGGAACACCAAATGTAGAAGCTGCTTTAAGCGTTGGCGCACTAGCATATCCGCCAACTCCGATGGCAACATCTGGTTTGAAACGGCTGATTATCTTTCGTGCCATTGTCAAACTTCGAAACAAATTCAACAAAACTTTGATGTTCCGAAACATATTTTTGCGATTAAAACCGCTTACAGGCAAGCCTTCAATGGGGTAACCTGCAGCTGGGACGCGTTCCATTTCCATGCGTCCTAAAGCACCCACGAATAAAATTTCGCAATCTGGAAGCCGTTTTTTAAGAGCGTTAGCAATGCTGATTGCGGGAAATATATGTCCTCCAGTTCCACCGCCACTAATTAAAAATTTATGTTTCATGATCATTTGATTCTTTGTGAAAGCAAACCATGCAAATTTACTCAATTTAATACTAATTACAAACTTTCCAAATCTACAACCGGAAGTGGATCTTCATTTGAAATGTATGAATCATCAATCTGTTCTTGTTCGCTTTTTATTTGTCTTGTTATTCCTAAAATAACGCCAAAATAAATACATGTTATCAAAATGGAAGTGCCTCCACGACTAATCAAGGGTAAAGGTTGACCAGTAACCGGAATCAAACTGGTGGCTACCGACATGTTTATAAATGTTTGAAGAACAATCATCAATGACAAACCCATTACTAAAATTGCAGGAAAAACAGAACCACAATTCATTGCAATTCTACCAGCTCTGAAAAGTAAAATCAAATAGAGAATGATAACAACAATACCCCCAAACAGCCCCATTTCTTCCACAATGATGGAATATATAAAATCAGAATAAGCTTGAGGCAAATAATCACGTTCCACGCTGTTTCCTGGTCCTACACCAATAAGACCTCCACGTGCAATGGCGATTTGACCGTATTTTTCCTGCCTATTTTTATCGTTAATCACATATTTTTCATCGGTTTTATCTTTACTATTATGCCTTTCTATCCTGTTTACCCAAGTATAAGCCCGCTTAAATTTGTCGGGCATTACATTTTCTGGAATAGTTTTCACTGCACCATAAGCCAGCACTAAAGCAATCAATAAAAGACCAGCCAAAGAACCTAAATATTTAAAAGAAATTCTACCAATAAACATCATTATGAAAACAACAACAAAAAGAATTGCAGCTGTTGAGAAATTTTCAAGCAAAATTAAACCACATACTATCCCAAGCATAATAATAGTATTCCTGAAATAAATCCATTCTTCTTTTGAATTATCTCTGATTCTGGAAATTAAATCAGCAGCAACAATAATTACCGACAATTTTGCCAATTCAGAAGGTTGAAATTGAATTCCACCAATGACCAGCCATCTCGCTGCATCATTCTCCGAATGACCTTTAAAAAGTACAAAAATCAGAAGAATTACCGAAATGAACAATCCCAAATATGAAAATATCCGAATCCAACGATATGGAATCATGTGCATTACAAAGACAATTATTATTCCCCCACCCAAAAACATAACATGACGTAATACGGGTATGGCATAGTTTGAAGCTTTATATGCCAATGTGCTTGAAGCACTGTACATTTCAATAACTGAAAGTATGCAAAGTGCTAAAAATACAATCCACAATGTAGTGTCGCCTTTAAGATATTTTCTGAATAATGTTTCCATGTTGGTTGACTTGTTAATTAGTTAATTGGTTGTTTAGTTATTCGGAAAACAAATCAACTAATAAACACATAAACTGATTAGCTAAATTATAGGTTTCTAACGCAGTTTTTAAATTGTTTTCCACGGTCTTCATAGTTCTTAAACAAATCAAAACTGGCACAACATGGTGAAAGTAAAACGGTTTCACCCTCTGTAGCCATCTTATATGCCTCATTTACTGCATTTTCCATCGATTGAACATCTATAATATTTTCAATTTTTCCATCGAAAAAAGTATGCAATGCTTGATTATCCAAACCCAGGAAAATCAACCCTGTCACTTTTTCACGAACTAATTCTTCAATTTCCGAATATTCATTTCCTTTATCAGTACCTCCCAAAATCAATACAACTTGTGTTTTCATACTTTGAAGTGCATACCAACACGAATTCACGTTAGTTGCTTTCGAATCATTGATAAAACGGATGTTTTTTACTGTCGCCACATATTCCAAACGATGTTCGACACCTTGAAAATCCTGTAATGACTGACGGATGCTCTCTTTGCGAACATTTACGATTGAGGCTGCAAGTCCAGCTGCCATTGAATTGTAGGTGTTGTGCATACCTTGCAATGCTAATTCTGAAGTTGGCATAGTAAATAGAGTTTTTAAAGTTTGTATTATTAGTTCATCGTTTTCGATAAAAGCTTTTGTTTTTTCTGTTCGTTCAATGGCAAACGGATACATTGCCGACTGAATATTTCGTTTTGCCAATTCATTCTTAATTACCGGGTCATTTTCCCAGAAAATAAAAGCATCTTCAGCCGTTTGATTTTGTGTAATTCTGAATTTTGAATTTACATAATTTTGAAAATTATATTCATACCGGTCCAAATGATCTGGCGTGATATTTAATAAAATAGCAATGTCGGCTTTAAATTCGTTCATTCCATCCAATTGAAAACTGCTCAATTCCACCACGTAATAATCGAAATTCTCGGTTGCCACTTGTAATGCCAGACTTTGACCAACATTTCCCGCTAAACCAACATTTAAGCCGGCTTCTTTCAGAATATGATAAACCAGCATGGTAGTTGTTGTTTTACCGTTGCTTCCGGTAATACAAATCATTTTTGCATTTGTATATCGACCTGCAAATTCAATTTCTGAAATTACCGAAGTTCCAAGAGAGTGTAGTTTTTTAATTAATGGCGCTTTATTTGGAATCCCGGGGCTTTTAATCACTTCATCAGCATTCAGAATCAACTCCTCGGTATGTTGCTTTTCTTCCCATGCAATTTCATTTTCTTCAAGTAAAGTCTTGTATTCCGTTTTTATTTCCGATAGATCTGAAAGAAAAACATCGAAGCCTTGCTTCTTAGCCAAAACTGCTGCACCGGCGCCACTTTCACCTCCACCTAAAACTACTATCCTTTTCATTTATCTAATCTTCAATGTAATAATTGTAACGGCTGCCAAAATGATTCCGACAATCCAAAAACGAATTACAATTTTCGATTCGGGCATTGCATGTATTGGCCGCTGGAAAATAGCCTGAATTCCTGCATTTCCCTGTTTTTGATAATGATGATGCAACGGAGTCATTTTGAAAATCCGTTTGCCTTCGCCAAATCGTCTTTTTGTGAATTTAAAATATCCAACCTGTAATACAACCGATAGATTTTCAACCAAAAACACACCACACAAAATAGGAATCAGCAATTCTTTCCGAATGACTATGGCAAAAACTGCGATAATGCCACCCAACGTCAAACTTCCTGTATCACCCATAAAGACCTGAGCCGGAAATGCATTGTACCACAAAAATCCAATGGTAGCACCAATAAATGCACCCGCAAAAACCAACAATTCACCGGTACCCGGTAAATACATGATATTCAGGTATCCGGAATAATTTATATTACCCGAAACATAGGCTAATATCCCGAGAATTACCCCCATAATGGCCGAAGAACCTGTAGCCAGACCATCCAACCCATCAGTCAGATTTGCTCCATTAGAAACAGCAGTTACAATAAAAATAACTACAACTACAAATAAAATCCAACCATATTTCTGAGCCTTATTCCCTAACCACGAAAAAGCATCAGCATAATTTAAATTGTTGTTTTTTACAAATGGAATTGTTGTTTTGGTCGATTTCACATCGTGTTTTGCATAACGCACACTTTCAACCCGTTGTGATGTTTTGCCTTTTACTTCAATATTTTCACGGATTACAACTTCTGAACTCAAATACATGGTCATTCCAACAATTAACCCCAATCCAATTTGCCCGACAATCTTAAAACGTCCGCTTAAACCCTCTTTGTTTTTTCTGAAAATTTTAATATAATCGTCTAAGAATCCGATTAAACCTAACCAAACTGTAGTTATCAACATTAAAATTATATACGTATTTGTCAGATTTGAAAGTAAAAGCGTCGGCACCAAAATTGCGATTATAATGATTATTCCACCCATAGTTGGTGTGCCTTTTTTACTCATTTGCCCTTCCAAACCCAAATCGCGAATGGTTTCGCCTATTTGTTTCTTTTGCAGATAATCAATAATTCGCCGTCCAAAAATGGTGGAAAGTAAAAGTGCCAGAATAAATGCCAAACCGGTTCGGAATGAAATAAAATTAAATAAGTGAGCCCCCGGGAAAATGTATATTTTTTCTAAAAATTGGAATAAATGATACAGCATACTAATTCGCAATTAACAATTAATAATTAAAATTTAAAAGCATTCTCTGACAACTTCTATATCATCAAAATGATGTTTTACACCTTGAACAATCTGATAATCTTCATGACCTTTACCGGCAACTAAAACCACATCGCCTGCCTGAGCCATTGCACAAGCGGTTTTTATTGCTTCACGCCGATCAACTATTGTAAGACTTTTGGATTTTTCAACTGAATCAAGTCCGGCCAACATATCATTTAAAATATCTTGTGGTTCCTCAAAACGCGGATTATCGGAAGTCAAGATGGCTTTCCAACTGCCATTTACCGCTTCCCGAGCCATCATCGGACGCTTGCCTTTATCCCGGTTTCCACCACAGCCAACCACCGTAATTAACCGTCCGTTTCCCTGTAAAATCTGATTAATGGTGGTTATCACATTATTCAACGCGTCCGGAGTATGTGCATAATCAACAATTGCCGTATAACCGGTTGGTGCATGAAGTGTTTCGAAACGTCCGGAAACTGATTTGAGCGAACTTATAATACGTAAAACTTCCAGCTCATCCTGCCCGAGCAAAACTGCAGCTCCAAAAACAGCTGACAAATTGCTCGCATTGAATTTTCCAATAAATGAAACATTCACTTCTCTGTCATTCATATCCAGCAACATGCCTTCAAATCCATGTTCCAAGATGCGGGTTTTAAAATCGGCCATTCCACGAAGTGAGTAGGTGTATTTTTTTGATTTTGAATTTTGAAGCATTACCATTCCATTTTTATCATCTGCATTTGTCAAAGCAAAGGAATCTGTAGAAAGTTCATCAAAAAATTGTTTTTTAGCTTTCAGATAATTCTCAAAAGTCAGATGATAATCAATATGATCACGAGTAATATTAGTGAAAATACCACCATCAAATTCTAAACCGGCAATTCGACGTTGCTCAACCGAATGTGAACTTACTTCCATAAAAGCATATTCGCAACCGGCATCCACCATTTGAGATAGTAACTCATTCAATGCCAGTGCATCGGGCGTTGTGTGAGTTGCTTCAACCGCAACATCATCAATATAATTGCAAACTGTTGAAAGTAAACCGGATTTATGTCCCAATTGTCGGAAAAGCTGGTATAACAAGGTGGCAATTGTCGTTTTTCCGTTGGTTCCCGTAACCCCAACTAAAATTAGTTGAGAAGAAGGAAAACCGTACCATGCAGAAGCCATTTTGCCAAGAGCATCGGCACAATTTTCAACTTTTACATACGTTACGTCCGGTATAATTTCTGTCGGAAATTCTTCGCAAATAATGGCTTTTGACCCTTTTTCAATTGCCATAGGAATGAAATCGTGGCCATCAGTAGCTGTTCCTCGTGTGGCAACAAAAGCACTTCCAGGTTCCACTTTGCGAGAGTCAAACTGGATATCTTTGATGTAGATTTCAGTATCACCTATCGTTTTCAGCAAAATTACATTTTGCAAAATGTCTGCTAATATCATATCCGTCAATTTTATTTATTGAAGATTAATCATAACCGAATTTCCTTTTTTTGCCAATGTTCCCGGTTTCAAATTTTGCGAAATAACCTTTCCACGACCTTGAACCTGAATATTTAACCCCATATTTTCCAGAATATAAACAGCATCTTTTGCACCCATTCCTAAAAGATCAGGAATCACATTTCTTGAAATTGTGATGGATTGAATTTTTGAGTTATCATCATCTGCAAAAGTTTTCACCCAGTCAGTCGAATTTGCAGCAATAGGAAGTTTTAAATTTGACATAACAGTTTGAAGTGCTTTGTAATATCCAACTTTCATTTTTGGATATAAATTATTTTCACCTATTGAATCAGTATCAATATGTGATGGTTTGCGGTTTGAATTTAAAGCCATAACACGTTCTGCAATATTTTTAAATACCGAACCACTCATGTGACCTCCTGATGGATACCCATTTGACGGCTCCCGCATTACTACAATGCATGTATAAAGCGGGTTTTCGTAAGGAAAGTATCCGCAGAAAGCCACCTGATGTTTTGTCACTCCCGTTTTATATCCGCCTTTTCCTTGTGAAATTTGAGCTGTACCTGATTTTCCGGCAATTCTCACAAATTTTGAACGCACATTTTGTGCTGTTCCAAGTTTATCTTCCAAAACGCCTAACAATGTTGATCGAACATCACTTAAAGTAGAAGGTTTGCAAATGGCCGGGTTTATTACTTCAGTTGTAAATTCTTTCACAATTTGACCATTTTTACTGATTGATTTTACAAAAAATGGACGAATCAATTTCCCATCATTGGCAATGGAATTGTAAAATGCCAATGTGTAAATAGGTGGAATTTGGGATTCATAGCCAACTGACATCCACGGTAAAGTTGTATTTGACCATTCGTGAGTTTTATCATTCGGATGTTTTATCAATGGAGAAGCAGTTCCGGGGATTTCAAGGTTCATTTTTTCATTTAACTTCATAGCGTATAATTTGTTCACAAATTCCGCCGGATTATTGCCGTATGCTTTCACAATAGCACGCGAAACTCCTATATTGGATGAACCATAAATTGCTTGAGCTAATGTTATTTTATGAAATCCACCCTTATTGGCATTGTGGTCGGTCATAGTTCTGTTGCCAAACTTATATTGACCATTATATGTATTAATTGTATCTGTCAATTTTACTTTTCCATCATCCAATGCTGCCATTAGCGAAGCCACCTTGAAAGTTGAACCGGGTTCTACCATGTCTGAAACTGCACCATTTCTATTTTCAGAGTAAGTTCCGTCTTTATTTTTTTGCATATTCACAATGGCTTTCACTTCACCTGAGTGAACTTCCATTAAAATGGCATATCCAACCGCAGCATCAAATTCTGTCACACCATCAACCAATGCTTTTTCTGTAATATCCTGTATATCAACATCAATCGTTGTATTTATATCCATTCCATCAATTGGTTCAACCTGAACAGTTTCCATAAAATTATTGGCCACTTTTTGTCTAACGGATATTCCCTGACTACCTAACAAATTTGAGTTGAAACTCAATTCCAACCCATTTTTTCCACCTTTGGCTTCATCGGCAAAAATATCACCTATAGTTCGTTGAGCTAAAGATCCAAACGGTCTAACACGCTTAAAATATTCCTTTGTAATCAAACCGCTTTTATTTCTTCCCAAACGGAAAAGGGGCAAAGTTTTTAATTGTTTTAGATCTGAATATGAAATTCTTTTTTGAGAAAGTTGAAATTCTCCCACACCTGTTTTAAAAGCATTATTAAGTAATGTTTTATATGCATAGGGTGTTTTGTCGCGAAAAAAACTTGATAAGTAAATTGAAAGTGAATCGATATTTTGAGTGAAAAGCAAATTGTTTTTTTCATGCAAAGCTGGAACTCGCAAGTCCATATAAACATAATAAGTTGGAATAGAGCTTGCCATTAATCGACCATCGCAGGCATAGATATTACCCCGATTGGGTTTCACAATAATATTTGTTTTGATGTTTTTGGATGCTAATGCTAACCAATGGTCCCGCTCAATAAACTGAATAACAATGATTCTGTAAAGAACCATCAAAAAAGAAAGGCAAATGATTGTATAAACAATGCCGAACCGAAGGACAATATTTTTACGTTTGTCAGTCATTTATTTCTTTGTAATACTGTCTTCAATAACAATTGGTGGCGATTGAGTCTCAATAAGATCAAGTCCATTAGTTTTGACCATTTTAAGTACATTTGATTGACGACTGATTTGCATTAATTCTGCTGAAATTGTTAGGAACTCATATTTAGCATCCAAAATTTCTTTTTTTAGTTCAATTTCTTTTGCAAGTTGCATTTCGCAATTATAACGATTGTCGACATATAAAAAAGTCAAAACCGAAATCATGATTATCAAACCGTATTGTTTCCTTAAAAAATTCTTAGTTAAGATGTTTCCGTTTAAAACATCACGAAATGAACTCGATTTTATATCCGAGAAATCTTCGCTACCACGTATTGCATCTGATAAATTCTTAAACCAAGACATTTTTAATTACCAATTAAACAATTTCCAATTATTATTTTGTAGAAAAATCAATCGCACGATGAACCAATTAACCAATTAACGACTTAACCAATTAACTTATCTTTAATTCTGCTATTCTTAATTTGGCGCTTCTGGCCCGCGGATTTCGTGAAATTTCTTCGTCGCCAGCTATAATAACCTTGTTATTTACAGCTTTCAATGGTGAAAGTATGTTTCCATAAAAATCTTTTTCCAATTTTCCTTCAAAATTCCCTGTTCGAAAGAAGTTTTTCACTAACCGATCTTCAAGTGAATGATAAGTCAAAACAACCAATCTGCCTTGAGGATTAAGCACTTCCAGGCTTTGATCCAATAGCGATTTCAAAACATCCATTTCTTTATTTACTTCTATTCGTAGGGCTTGAAAAACCCGTGCCATGTCTTTTTTTTCTTTTTCGCGTCCAAAAAAAGGTTTTAAAACCTCTATAAACGGGAAAATGCGATTAAATTGTTCTTTGGCACGTGCATTCACAATCGTTTTGGCAATTTTTCGTGAATTATGCAATTCGCCATACAAATAAAACACATCTGCCAATTGTTCTTCGGTATAAGTATTCAGTAAAACCGCTGCTGTCAGAGGAGATTTCGTATTCATTCGCATATCAAGCATTCCATCAAACCGAAAAGAAAAACCCCGATCAGCTTCATCGAAATGATGCGACGAAACACCTAAATCAGCTAAAATTCCATCCACTTTATCAATGTTATGATAGCGAAGAAAATTCTTTAGAAAACTAAAATTACTCCGAACAAAAATAAACCGTGGATCTTCAAAGGCGTTTTTTACAGCATCTTCGTCCTGATCAAAACCTAGTAATTTGCCATTTTGATTTAATCTAGCCAAAATTTCCCTTGAATGACCACCTCCGCCAAAAGTCACATCTACATAAATTCCATCGGGCTTAATATTCAAGCCTTCAATAGTTTCATTCAATAATGCCGGAGTATGATAGACCCCTAAATTATCTCCAACCCCTAAAGGGGAGTTGAAGTTACTTTCGTCTTGTGTTTTTATTTTTTTTATTTTCATTTCGTAAAACTTAGAAAAGGTGCTAATTTAATTTCTCTTTAGGGGTTCTTTTCTATGTTAGAGGTCTGTCTCATCATTCGCTCTTTCAACATAGCAGCGAAATCAGCCGATGGCATTTTTACTTGTTCGTAGCGTGCCTTATTCCAAACAGCAAAACGGTCAATCATTCCAACAAACAACACTTCTGAATTTTCAATTCCAATCAAAGTTTGATTTTTCTTTGAAAGTAAAATTCTACCCTGAGAATCAATATCAAGCCATTCAGCATCCGATACAAATTGCATCAACAATAGTTGATCTTTCGGATTCCACTCGTCAAGCTTTGATTTGAATTCTTCCACTTTTACAGTCCAAACATGCTCAGGATAAATAATTAAACATTCATTTTCGGCATCTTTCCGCAGCACAACACGATCTTTCTCACCATCAGGAAACAACTTGCGATAACTGGAAGGAATGAAAATTCTTCCCTTTATATCGGCTTTTGCTTCGTATTTACCTATAAATGTTGACATAATTAATCGAGTTCAATATTTCAACGGTAAAAGTAGGAAATTAATTTCAAATTCCCCACTATTCCCCACATTAAATTTATCAACACGTTAAGTTTCTAAAAGCGTTCTTATTAAACAACTTATCAACAAGTTATCAACGATTCTGTAAGTATAAGCTAATTTTATAAATAGCTGAATAATAGACATATAAAAATTGACAATATTTCATTTCAATCAGAATTGCAACTAAGTGGGGAAATAATCTATGAAATGCATAATATTTTTTTTTTAATTACTAAAAATTTTAAGCCCGTACACTTAGTGATATTTTTGCCGGTTAATCATTTTTTGTACATTTGCAAAGAGGAAAATCAAAAAGCATGGATAAAAACAAAACAATCAAAATTGACATAGAAAGTGTATTGAAAAGTAAAGCTCCTAATACATATGTTCCAAAATTTATTATCAATTATTTACGTCGAATCGTTCACGAAAAAGATTTTAATAAGTTATTCGAAGATAATGCTGATGTCAAAAATCTGGATTTTATTGAAAAGAGTCTTCAGATGTTTGATATCACTACAAGTGTTTACGGAAAGGAAAATCTGCCACCAGCCGGAGGTAAATATATCTTTGTCAGCAATCATCCGCTTGGCGGGCTTGACGGGCTGACCATCGGTTTAATGATCGGAAGGGAATACGACGGGAAAGTAAAACTTTTTACAAACGATTTGCTTATGTTCGTTGAACCTTTAAGCGAACTTTTTATTCCGGTAAATAAAGTCGGAAATCAGGCTAAAATGTATGCCGAAACATTGCAGAATTTCTTTGATTCCGACAATCATCTGATCACATTTCCAGCCGGTGTCTGTTCGCGTAAGATGAACGGGAAAATTGTTGATTTGGATTGGAAGAAAAACTTTATAAGCAAGGCTATTCAACACAAGCGTGATATTGTTCCGATTTATTTCGAAGGGCGAAACTCCTCTTTTTTTTATAACCTGGCTAATATCCGCAAAAAGTTGGGAATAAAACTCAATATTGAAATGTTTTTCCTGGCCGACGAAATGTTTAAACAAAAAGGGAAAAATTTTACGATAAAAATTGGCAAACCAATTCCGTGGCAAACGTTCAACAAATCGAAAAGCCACACTTATTGGGCCCAGTGGGTGAAAGAAATAGTTTATAAAATTGGACTTACTTAATTTGCGTTTTAATTCTGTTTCGCTCAAATATAATCATTACCGATAAGCCATGAGTAAAGAAAATATTATCCGGATTGACGTAGCCAAGGTGCTAAAGCGTAAAGCTCCAAATACGAAAGTGCCTAAATTCCTGGTTAATTATCTGAGGAGAATAGCTCATGAAGAAGAATTCAACCGGTTTTTCAGTCAGAATCCCCATCTGAAAAATCTCGATTTTATGGAGGCCGCTTTTAAATACCTCGAAGTTACAACCATAATTGAAGGAATTGAGAACCTTCCACCCAAGGGAGGGCGTTATATATTTGCCAGTAATCATCCGTTGGGCGGGTTGGATGGTGTGGCAACGGGTTATTTACTTGGTAAGGAATATGATGGGAAAGTCCGGTTTTTTTCGAATGATTTAATGATGAATCTACACCCCATGCGGGATATGTTTGTGCCTGTGAATAAAACCGGAGCGCAAAGCAAAGATCATGCAGAGCAAATGCAGATGTTATATGAATCGGATAATCATCTGGTAACCTATCCGGCCGGAATTTGCTCCCGGAAAGTGAATGGGAAAATTTGTGATCTGGAATGGAAAAAAAATTTTATCAGCAAAGCAGTTCAATACGAGCGCGATGTGGTTCCGATTTATTTTGAAGGAAGGAATTCCAATTTTTTTTATAACCTGGCCAACCTCCGTAAGTTTTTTCATATAAAACTCAATATAGAAATGCTTTTTCTGGCCGACGAAATGTTTAAACAAAAAGGACAAACGTTCACCATACGAATCGGAAAAACAATTCCGTGGAAAACCTTCGACAAATCAAAATCGCATTCAGAATGGGCACAATGGGTAAAGGATATTGTGTATAAAATGGCATAAGTGACTATTATATAAGTTGAAATACAGATCATTTCAAATAAATAAATGTTAGAATAATGTAATGATATTTATTAAGTTCTGATCCCCAAACCCCCAAATGGGGGCTTTAAGACGCAGTATTTTAAACTTATCATGGTTGAAATAAAATGATACTATTCAAAATCCCCCATTTGGGGGTTTGGGGGTCAAAAAAAACTTATAAAACTCTACTATGAATACACAATCTATCCGCATAGCCGAAGAAACAGACATCGACCTTATTCACAATATCCTGGATATGGAACCTTTCAAATACAACGATGAAGTTCCGTACGATAGGTCATGGATTCAGGAATTAGTGATGAATGAACGTTGCCTCACGCTGGTATACGAAACTGAAGGAGAAATCAAGGGTTTTATCAGTGGCGAAAAAATGGTAAGCGGTGCTATTATGATTTGGTTTTGTGCAGTGAAACCTGAATTTCAAAACAGCATTATCGGCATAAAACTGTATCACGAATTTGAAAAAGTTTGCCGTGAAACGGGCGTAACTGCTATTCTTGCTTACGGCTACAAAACTTCTGCCGGTATGCTTGACCGGCTCCATTTTTACTCCAACGACATGACTTACCGCGAATTTTATAAACCGTTGGTGGATTGGTAAGTTAGAAGTCCCTATTCCTATCCGTCATTGCGGACTTGATCCTACCCGTCATTGCGGGCAGTCATTGCGGGCAGTCATTCCGGGCCTGACCCGGAACGCAATCCCGTTCTCTTTTAGTCATTGCGGACTTGATCCTATTCGTCATTGCGGGCTCGACCCTATTCGTCATTGCGGGCTCGACCCGCAATCCCTTCCTTATAAAACTCCTTTACTGCCTCAATCAACTCTTCAGTAACCCCAATCGAATCAGACAAGTCCTCCCAGCGAACATTCTGCTTAACTACCAATTCATTTTTCCATTCTCTTTTCCAGTTTTTCAGTTGTTTCTCTCTTGCAATTGCCTCAACAATTAGATCGAACTTTTCATAATAAACTAACTTATCGCAATTGTATTTGTAGGTAAATCCTTTATTAATTTTTGCTTTATGTTCTGCTACCCGACGAGTCAGATTATTAGTTACTCCAACATAGAGTACGTTATTGTATGTGTTGCTCATAAAGTATACGTAGCTGGCTCCGCTCATAGTTTTCTTGTTTTATCAATAGGGATTGCGCTCCGGGTCAGGCCCGGAATGACTGCCCG
>Ga0209123_1002778_pt1 | contig 14137 bp, 13 predicted proteins | sample BarGraIncu00431A_FD_184500 | JGI IMG/M metagenome (GOLD analysis project Ga0209123, IMG submission 184500) | Arctic peat soil microbial communities from Barrow, Alaska, USA - Barrow Graham LP Incubations 004-31A (SPAdes) (version 2) | ecosystem: Environmental > Terrestrial > Soil > Wetlands >...
GCCATAAAGGCCACTTCTTCACTGGTTAAACCAAAAGTTTCTATACCGCCTCGCTCAATAAGAGGCATCAACTGAAATGGCTTAGCTGCCGACCGCCAAAACATGGATCTTTTGCCATCACCAAACTCCCAAACATTTTTTCCAGTTACATCAACGACGGCTATATCCCCGTGGTGCCGGCTTTCAATCTTGCCACCCCGCGTATAATTTAACAATACTTCACTCATTCAAAATACCTCCCGTTTATATCTATGCAAAAAGGCAGGTATACACCTGCCCTTTTAAAACTACGAACGTGAAATATACACTACTTTGGGACTAGATTTTTTATCTTCATCAGGCGTCTCACTCGTTGACTGACTTTTAGTAAGAATAATCTCATCTGGTTTTGACTTATCAGAGATTTTACCATGGGCCAGCAATTCTTCAAGTTCTCCGCCCTCTAGGGTTTCTCTTTCGATTAAAGCTGCGGCAATTAAGTGAAGTTTATCAATGTTTTCAACAAGCATTGCTTCTGTTTTTACATAGGCACCATCAATCAATCTACGTACTTCTTTATCAATAGCCGATGCTACTTCTTCACCATAATTACGGTCACGGGAAATATCTCTCCCCAAAAACACCTGTTGTTCCTGGCGATGTCCAAAAGTAAGGGGACCTAAATTGTCACTCATACCATATTCAGTAACCATCTTACGTGCCAGACTCGTCACACGTTCCAAATCATTCTGAGCGCCTGTGCTAATTTCTTTTAGAACCACAGCTTCAGCTACACGACCACCGAGCAGTACCCTCAATTGTTCTGACAATTCTGTACGCGTGGCATAATAACGATCTTCTTTCGGTAACATCAATGTATAGCCACCAGCCCGCCCGCGGGGAATGATGGACACTTTATGCACTGGATCAGTGTTATCAAGAAGCATACCTACCAAAGCATGACCTGCTTCATGATAAGCAGTTAACTTCTTCTCATTATCACTAATGACTTTACTTTTACGTTCTGGTCCAGCAATAACACGTTCAACTGATTCTTCCATTTCGGGCATATCAATTCGTTTTTTATTCCGTCTTGCGGTCAGCAAGGCTGCCTCGTTGACCAAATTACTCAAATCAGCCCCCGTAAAACCTGGTGTACGGCGTGCTATCACTTCAAGACTGACTTCTTTAGCCACAGGTTTTCCTTTGGTATGAACCTTCAAGATTGCTAAACGTCCTTTAACATCAGGTTTGTCAACAACAATCTGTCTGTCAAAACGTCCTGGACGTAATAATGCTGGATCGAGAATATCTGGACGATTAGTCGCAGCAATGATGATAATCCCTTCATTAACGCCAAAACCATCCATCTCCACGAGCAGTTGATTTAAAGTCTGCTCACGTTCATCATGACCACCACCGAGTCCTGCGCCCCGTTGGCGCCCCACAGCATCAATTTCATCAATAAACACAATACAAGGAGCTGTTTTTTTGGCTTGTTCAAACAAATCCCGTACCCTTGAGGCCCCCACACCGACAAACATTTCGACAAAATCAGAACCACTAATACTAAAGAAGGGCACCCCAGATTCTCCTGCAACAGCCCGTGCCAAGAGTGTTTTACCCGTACCCGGAGATCCAACCAATAATACCCCTTTAGGAATACGTGCTCCCACATCATTAAATTTCTTAGGGCTTTTGAGGAACTCCACAACTTCTTCCAGTTCTTGCTTGGCTTCTTCGGCCCCAGCCATATCGGCAAATGTTACTTTAACCTTATCATCTGTATGTAGCTTGGCGCGACTTTTACCAAAAGACATCACCTTATTACCGCCACCTTGTGTCTGCTGCATAATAAAAAACCATACTCCTATTAAGAGCAGCATCGGCAAAATTGAAGAGAAAAGTGTTGTCCACCATGGCGGTTGCGGTGGCTGTTCAGCCTTGATATCTACTTTTTTGTCTCGCAAGGTATTAATAAGCGTTGGGTCATTGGGCGTAATCGTAGTAAATTCCGTACCATCAGTCAGTTTACCACGAATATTATTGTCTACTATCGTTACACCCTGAACCTTCTGCTCCTCAATTGACTGTAAAAATTGAGTATAGCTAATTTCCTGCTTATTAGTAGTGCGCGAGGAATAATAGTCAATTATTGATATAGCAATAATGATAATTAACAAATAGAAACTTACATTTCGGAAAAATTTATTCAAAGTAACCCTCCTCTCACTGGAGCGCAAATAGCTATAACCCCATCAGAAAAAACATAAATTTTCTACTGTGGGCATTATAATAACCTTCGGCTTCCATAGAAAAATATTATACCATCTAATTTAGAAATTAACAATAAAACTTAGCCATTAAAATTAGTGACTATAAATCTCAGGCTTTAAAATACCAATGAAAGGTAAATTACGATATCTCTCTGCATAATCAAGACCATAACCTACTACAAAATAATCTGGTACATTAAAACCATTATAATCGATATTCACGTTCACCTTCCGATGTTCAGGCTTATTGAGCAAAGTACACAGCTTAATGCTGGCCGGTTTACGGGACTTCAAATTGTCCAGTAAATAATTTAGCGTCAAGCCCGAATCGATAATATCTTCCACCACTAAAACATGCTTGCCTTCCACATTTTCATCAAGATCTTTTAGAATACGCACCACTCCACTTGAACTTGTACCTGCACCATAACTAGAAACTGCCATAAAATCAATGGCTACAGGCACTTTAATGGCTCTCGCTAAATCAGCCATAAATACAACAGCTCCCCGCAGCACCCCAATCATCAAAATTTCTTTACCCGCATAATCAGCGGTAATTTCTGCCCCAATTTCCTCAATACGTTTAGCCAATTCCTCGGTACTCAGTAAAACACTTTCTACATCATTAAGCACTCTATATCCTCCTACTTTATTATATATATTATACAATAAATTCTACAATTTAATCTTCTTTAATTACTGTTTGCTCTAGTTTTATAATAGTTATTTGCAAAAATTTCTTCGTATCATGGGTAACTTTACCGTTTTCAGCTTGACGATAGCCACCTACCCAGATAATTCCATGATTATCACAGATAATTGGTGTACAGTCTCTCATTTGACGCGCTACTTTCCCATCAATAAAAAAATCTTTCAGCTTCTTACTACCATGAAAACCAAGGGGCTGAAACTTATCACCATCACGGCGTATACGTACAAATAATGGGGGATCCAAAACCAACCAATCAAATACCGCCACCTGGGGTGAGTGAGAGGTAATGTTCAGCTCATCTGTCACTTCAGCATTAATCATGATCCCTAAGTCAGGGATATATGTAGTACCAGGTACGGACAATATTTGTCCTAGATAATCTACTTTAGTGGGTTGCACAACATCATTTTTACCTAAATAGACTCCATGATAACTTTTATATGACACCAGTTGACCTGGCAACTGAACAATACTACCTACCCGCCCAGTAGAAAGGAGTTCCAATAGAGTTTCCACATGATGAAAGCTTATTCCTGTTAAACATCCCTGTTTTTTTTCAATGGCCATCCGAAATATTTCGCGCCTTACAGCAATATGTATGGGCTCCATTTTTTTTGCATCAATAAATATTTTGTTGGGCTGCTCTGTTACGACCAGGCTCCACATACTCCGAGCCGTAACCTGAATAAAATCATGTTCATCCCCTATAATCGTTGCTGTGCGGCATAAGGCATCCTTAATAGCACTATTATACTGTTTTTCTAGTTCTGGTAAAAGCACGATTCGGATACGATTACGCAAATAATTGATTTTGAGATTGGAACTATCAAATCGAGGTTCTAAATGATGTTTCGTACAATATTCATTAATTTCTGCTCTACTTACAGATAGCAAGGGACGTATAATATCACCATTAACAGGTTGTATCCCTCTAATCCCCGTGCTTCCAGCCCCTCGCAACATATTAATCAGTACTGTTTCTGCTTGATCATCACGATGATGTCCAGTCGCTATTTTAGCTCCACCTAAATCCTGAGCAACACTACGTAAATACTGATAACGGACAACTCGGGCGGCATCTGATACCGACAGCCCTGATTGAAGGATAAATTTCGGCACATCGATGGCTGTACTAAAGCATGTAATACTGTTTTTCTGGCAAAAATCAACGACAAACGTCGCCTCCTTAGCTGATTCAGCGCCTCGAAACATATGATCTAAGTGGGCTGCAAAAATCTTAATATTATATTCTGCACTTAATTCATTAAATATATGTAACAAGGCTAAGGAATCAGGTCCCCCAGAACAAGCCACTAGTATTTTATCACCTGCAGTAAGCATACTATGTCTATCTATCCATGCTTTAACTTTTGTCAACATTTTGCCAACTACTTTCCATATTAGAATTTGTCTCCGGGTAAAATAGTTTATACTGTTAACATCCCCCCGGTTACACCACTGACGCTCTAACTATTACAGTATAATACATAATCATCCGGCCCGCTACTGCTGCCAAACCACTTATGCCCTTTTTATTGTTCATTCTCCTACTTTATAATATTTTCCTGCACTATTCTGAGTAAAAGTAAGAAAAGCTCTAACACATCTTTTAAAACAACGAAACAAAAGCTTTAACCGCTGAGGCGCAGAGAACACAGAGAAAAGATTGTTATTATAATCCCTCCGCGTCCTCTGCGCCTCTGCGGTTCGTAAATCTTATACTTTCTGATTCCGCAAAGGAAACTTGGCTAACGCCAAGTTTCCAAGCCGAAAAATGTTGTACTAAAGCAATATTTACCAATTTTTTAATTGGATTTTTCAACAATTTTACCAACAAGCACTGTCATATCATCAAATACTCGATTGCCAGACATGGTCCGTGCTTGGGCTATAATTGCCTTCGCCAGACCTTTCGGATCACTATTCACTGACTGCCTCAGAAAATTTGCCAGCCAATTACCTTTATCTAAATTACTTTGCGGAACGTCCATAATGCCATCACTAACCATTACGATAAAATCACCGACTACCACCACGGATGCTACTGGCTGGATTTCAATCTGCTCTAAAATGCCAATCGGCAGGCATGATGACTTGATTACTTTGACTTCCCGCACTCGTTTTATAAAGCTGGGTGCCGATCCAATCTTCAAGAACTCTACGTTACCTGAATAGGTATCAATAACAGCCATATCAATTGTCACAAATGATTCCTCTGGTGAACGCAGTAATAACATGGAATTGACTGTCTTTATTGCCACATCAGTATCAAAACCAGCGACCATCAATTTTTGCAGAAATTTTATAGCCATCTTACTTTGCGCCTCCGCATGACAACCGCTACCCATACCGTCACTAAGCACTAAGGCTACCTTTCCCTTGTTTAACTCCATAACAGCGCAAGTATCACCACATACCTCCTGACCATCTTTAGCAACCCTAACCATGCCTGTATCCACATGAAAGTTTTTAGCCACTTTCATAATTAATTTACATTGTGTAGCCTTACTCTCATTACCACACTCAGTATGTAGTGTCATTTTTTCTTTCATCAAACCGGCTGCTAAGGGTAATATAGTATTCATACATTCACGAGTGCCATTACAAGGCCTTTTCCACGCCTCAATAATACCTTCCCCCTGTGTGCCCGTCACTCGCACCGTCGTAAGCTGACATCCAAGAGTAGCAGCCTTCCCCTGAAAAGCCAGGGAAATTTCACGGTCAGAGCACTCTACTTTACCAATTTCATAAGCTAAACCGCCAATTATCATACTGGCAGCCTTCATTTGTTCAGTAACCATTTGCCGATTATCTACAATCTTCTTTTGCCAAAAAGTCAGGGTACGATTACGCTCAGATACCAGTTTAATTGTCTCCAACAACTCTTTACATCGAATACAATTTTCCTGAAATAATTTGGGCATATTAGACATCCCTAAAGAATTTACTTCTACCTGCCCCAATATCTCGAGTATGGCATGATAAGTCCGGTAGAAATCAACCTCCCAGCATCGGGCACGTTTAGGACAATCCACACAGATCTGCTCACCTACAACTGATAGGGTTCTAGCTAACTCATCATCGTGAATTTTTACCTTAGTATCAGTGGTTATATCACCAAATGCTCTCGCTAGGTCATTAAAAACCTCCGCAATACCACTGATTTTGGCCACCATTTCATTGATTGGTGGACTAGTATTCACTATATGATGCTCCATTGGGGCATTCATATTCTGCCAAGGAATTAGCCACCTACTCGGCACTAATAAAAATAAACCTCCGGCTATTAAACATTCACTGAAAGTCCTCGTCAAGTCACTAGCTTGTCCAAAATATAATATAATAATGGCACTGCCCAAAATGAACCCTACAATAATAGTCCACTTCCCTAATCCCCGAAATACCCCTGCCAAGACACCGGCCAAGGCATATAAGGATACAGCCAAAGTTGCATTGCCATCACTGAGCCCCACAATCAAACCAACAACAACACCCACTGCGGCGCTAGGTCCCGTCCCTCCGGCAAGAGCCACCTCCATAACAAGTAAACTACCAACAATATTACGTACACTATACTCTAGCACCATGATATGACCGAAACCTGCAACTGCCGCGGCTAGTAGCATTACCATACAACTTAGACGTTCATTTGTCAGATGTGGCGAGGAAAATGCCGCCTGCCTACCTGTGAGAAGTGGTACACCATACATGAAAATATATGATAAAACCATACATGTAGTGGCCTCAAAGAGCACCAATAAAGCATTATACAATGTAGGTTCCTTAAAAATGTAAACAAGGAGGCCGGCGCACAAAATTGCAAAAAATATAAATATTGGCACTGGCAATATTTTTTTATTCTTGAGAGTCAGCTTGTCCGCCCATAGAAAGTATGAACTTATCGTAATAGCGTAAATACCAACCTCCCAGTAGTATCCACCTGATGCCACGCCAGCGATTGTCCCGAAGCCCACTGCCAACGCCTGCTTGCTATTAACCTGGGCCACAGCAGCAAAAAAGGCCAATCCTACTGGCGCAAACTCACCCATGACAAATACCCGTCCCAATAAAAAAGCCAAAATACTGAGAAGTACATTTTTCCCATGCATCAATGACGCCAGCATACTATATACTTTATTAAAAGCCGCTTTAACCGACAATCTGCGAAAAGTCTTTTTCTTTTCAAATACGTGTTGCGAAGTCTCTAACATTTTAGTGGGCAATGTAACAACAGTCACCTTTGGCATAATCATTCACCTCTACCTATATAATATTAGCCAACAATAAAACCACTATTATGAGACGCAAAAGGGCGTATTATTATTTTACATATATTGTTAATATTTTTTTGTCTAAATAAGTTATAATAATAATAAAAAATTGCGACATTTTTTAAAATTAAACGACAAAAAGAGCATTCCTTAAGGAATGCTCTATTTTACACTTATTTAACCTGGCGAACGAGCCGCACCACGGCCACCACGCTTAGATTCAGTATTACGTTTTAAATCACCAAGACGCTCATCACTGTCTTTTAAAAACTTAGTCAACTTATCTTCAAAGGAAGGTGCGTTAACTTTGCCATAACGTCGATTATCGTTGATCGGTGCTCTCCTAGGAATCGGACTAGGAATAGGACTTGGACTTGGCGGTTGAAGTTGCTTAATGGACAACCCTATTTTCCCGCGTTCATCAATTGATAACACTTTGACTTTTACAGTATCTTGCTCTTTAAGAAAATCCTTCACATCACGAACATACACATCAGCAACTTCCGAAATATGAATGAGACCTACCTTTCCTCCAGGCAATTCTACAAATGCTCCGAAATTTGTGATCCCTGTCACAACGCCCTCAACCACACTGCCAACTTCAATGGACATACTAATCAAACTTCCCCCTTAAAAAAACTACGTTTTTCAACCATATTATACCCTTGACACTGAAAAGGTGTCAAGGAAAGACTCCACAATTTATTTTTTCTTTGTTACAATATAAGGTGTCTCACCAGGTTTTACCAGACCCAATTCCTCACGAGCCAATTTTTCCACATATCTATCATCATTTAATGCATCACGTTCTTCTTTCAATGTGGCGTTCACCTGCTGAATTTGTACAAGCTCACTACGAATAGATTCCGTTTCACTAGAAATAACGTTTAATCGGCTCTGTTGACCAACGCAAAAATATAAAAAATAAATACTCAGCACAATCGTCATTAATTTAAACCACTTGACTCGGTACATATGTCTACCCCGCATTAACTCACCACCATAACTATAAATTGCGCAACATAGATGTCTCACTATTTTTTTATTCGCCAGCTACATAATACATTCCTCTTTTTTGTAAAAAATACTTAAACAACCTCTACATATTCAGCTTTTATTTCGAAATCAGAAAGCATATTACTTTCTAAGGTCTCAAGTAACAGCCACTACGGCTTGGCGCAAGTCAAGTTTTTTCATTTTTCATCATTAGGCAATTTGGGCCATCGAGTGTGGCACCAAGCTGTAGCTTTACGACTAACAAACCTAAAGGGCCAACCCGCTATTCCCAGACAATATCGTCCAGGTTTGAGAATAGCGCCAATAATAATCCTTTTCATCAGTGACAATCCAGCTATGGTTAACCGAATAACACCTGAAAATAAACGAATCACATACAGACTTAACCAATTGTAATATAATCCCAGACCGCTCAATATACCTATAAATACATAAAGCCTGAGTTCACCCCAATTACTGAATACTAACGCAAAAAAGACAACAGCAGTGGCTACTAACCAATATAATAAATCGGCAAACCAAGTAACCAATACTTTAGGCTTAAAAGTGCCGCGCAGCACTCGATAACAATCAAATAATGTCCCTAAAAGTATGCCCGTCATGATGGTAATTAGAAAAGTCATAACCTGACCAGTAAGCTCCACGGCCTCACCTCCAATACCAAGACGATTGATATTTAAAGAGTCGCCCTACTATCAATATTACCAGAGCCACTGTCATTATAAGGCACCAGCCTATCCATTTATGTACCTTATCCCACTGAAAAGCTCTGGAAATAAGGGGATAAGGCATCTTTTTATTTTGCAGATTATAATAATATTCAATCACATTTTCCGTATATTTTATTGTTTCAGCATATGGTGGTATACCACCATAAATATCTACAGCCCTAGGGCCGGCATTATAGGCCGCCAAAGCCAATATCATATTACCTTGGTATCTTATTAATAACTGACTTAGATAATTTGTACCTATATGTATATTAAAATCTGGATTAAAATAACATTCACTACTACATTCTCCCATATGTCGCCCAGCACACACCTTGATTTCTTTATTAACCTGCCGCCAAGTATCGGGCATAATCTGCATTAATCCATAAGCGCCTGCCGCCGATACCGCTCGAGCTTGAAAAGAACTTTCGGCCTGAATAATACCAGCAACAACCTGAGGACTGATATTGACAGCGCGTCCGTAACGATTGATCATCTCAGCATAAGGTACGCGTTTATCAACATCATAGAGCGTCCGGACATTTTCATTAAATTCATTCTTGATTACTGCGTGATAGCCATCAGCCACATACCCAGTTAACTCATACGCAACTAATTCAAATACTGACAAAACAAGTACAACATACCAGACTATCAACAACCGGTGACGCAAAACAACACTCCTTCCGGATGACTACTTTAAGAATCTCTCTAGCAAGCCTTTTTTGACGCGGGCCGCATCATCATAAGAAATGGTTTTAACTAAACCGTCAATAATAACGTTACTTTTATCCAGATTTAACTGTTTAATGTTAAGTCCCTCACCTTTGACAGTTAGCATACCATGTTCCGTTTCCATCACAATTTCTTTTTCATCATAACTTCCCAAACTAAGTACACCATCAATCGTCATTTCCTCACGATCATACAACGTGACTTGATGCCGCCAGGTTGGTGTTTTATCATCTATTGCCATAACCATTCCTCCCCCATACTTACTATTCAGTATATATATATGCTCCTACTGGGAAAATAGTACAGTTGAGACAATATGGGTATACTAAGAAAAATATCAAAAGGAGCACTCTATGAATATTGATCACGTTTACCTATACTACATTTGGCAAAAAGCGGCTTTTCAAATTGTACATAAAACCACAATATGGGTTCTTTTAGTGTTTTTCGTTACTGCAGGGGTGGCCTGGCATTTGGCCAACTTATTAGACAAGCACAATGCTCGTGAGCGGGAAGCCAAACTAGCCCGCAATACAGCCCTTTGGTACACAATTTCGGCTTTTGTCTTATGGTTGTTCAGCTTTATTATGTCGTAATAAATAAGCAAGGGCACTAGAAGAGAGCAAGCACAAGACTTGCCCTCTTACTTATGTTCTCCAATCTCTTCAATTACCACATTGACTGATACAACCACAGAAATCGTCGGGAAGACTTCCTCATTCCAACGGTCTTTTACTTTTTCCCACACTAAAGGTTCATGAGCCTTCAATTTTGCGCCAAAGCCAATAGCATCCACCTGCAATTTTTGATTAATATGAAGGGCATATAAAACATTATTCTTTACTTCCTCTGCCACCAAATCCTCTATTTTGCGAAGCTGGTCTGCATTCATGGTATCGTGTTGACGCCCACATTGAATTTCACCAAGGTTGCCCCTCATTGCAATATCCAGAGTATAATAAATATTTTCGCCATCGAGATGAGGGGTCACCTTGGTATTATGACGAAAAAGTTCAAAAGCGATTATTTTACCTGGATGCTCAGAGCATTCAGCAGTAATAATTGCCGATTTTTCAATACCCAGAATAAACTTTCCCCCTTGGAGGGCATAGTCATCTACATACCCCACAAACTTACCTTTCTTGAATAATGCCATGCCACCTAGCTTCACTACATTATCGACTAATTCAATCCTAGCAATGAGCACTCTACTTTTATTGTCAACTGATTGGGCAAGATCTCCAATATCCGTACGCCAGGTTGGCACATGAGTATTTTTTCTATACAATCCTAGGCTGTTGGCTATAAAGATGCCGCTTGGTTGCTCATTAGGCGGCTGGTATTCTAAGAGGGAGCGGGCCTCGCCAGGCGTAATTAACATCTTGGTCCCCCAGCGCATTTCTGGATCGCGGCGGAACAAATCAATCATAGGCTGCAGTCCACCTTGCCTAGCAGCGGCCTCACTGATAATAATTGTTTGGATATGTTCAAACCAGAAAGGCCGATCGGTTTGTCCTAACATGTCACGCAGCATTTCAAACATGGACTCGCCAGTATTAGAAATAACATATGTTGACAGGTGTCCCTTGGGACCATTAATAATGTTCTCCGATGGCGTTACATCAAGTATTTGAAAACTAAGTCGGTAGCGTTTATTACCATGAGGCTGGACAAAGCTCTCTATCCGCGCCACATCTTTTCTTTCAGGTCCCAGTCCCTGATCAGCCCTATCAATGGCTACAGCCAAAACAAAACGGCGGTTTTCCAATTCATGCTGATCCCAGCAGCCACTAATAAATAGGCCCATATTGAACAGTGCAATACACCCCAATAACCGATACCCTATACTCATCGCCCGGGGGCCCATCCAAGTTAACAACTTATTACCTCCCCATAACTAATTAGCCCCGCTCCTAATGGCCGTTAACAAACCGCCGTTCCATTCTCCACTAGGTCATTACTTATGGCTACCAATATTGCGAATGGACACATTGACGGAAATAATCAGAGGAATATCAGGATATATTTCATCCCATTGGTCTTTTACTTTTGCCCACGTATCAGGTTCATAAGCTTTTAATTTAGTGGCAAATAAATTGAGAATATCCACCCTCATTTTTTTTTGAATAATTTGTTGCGAATACAAAACCGTACGTTTAATCTCATCAGCAAATGCGCTTTCTAAATTATTCACATATTGAGGGTCCATCGTATTATCTAGCGCAATATCCCCCTGAAGTTCTCCAATATTACCATACATATTAATATCCAAAGTAAAATAAATAGTGTCTCCATCAACATGGGGGCGCAGTCTTGTATCATGACGAAACAATTCAAATATCACCTGATGATCTGAGTGATCAGGACAAGGGATGGTTACAATGGCTGACTTTTCGGAGCCAAACATATATTTTATCCCAGCAACAGCATCCTCATCAACATACCCTATAAATTTGTCCTTTTTAAAGATTGCTAAACCGCCTAATTTTACCACTTTGTCAACCATTTCAATGCGCGATACCACTAAATTAGCATTATTATCCGAATATAAAGCAAGCGATGCAAGGTCAGTACGTTTGCCAGCTACATGCACATTTTTGACATGCAAATCGACAATATTGGATAGATATATGCCACCTGGTTCTTTGTTCGGCGGGATATATTCTAACAATGATTTGGCCACACCTGACGTGACATAGACATGCATCCGGGAACGCATTTCTGAATCCCGTTTAAAAAAATCTAAAAGTTCCCCAAGACCAGTTTGCCGGAGTACCGCCTCACTGATTATAATAACTTGTACATGCTCAAACCATAGTGACTTACTAGTCTGTCCCAGCATATCTCGGACCATTTCAAAAAAAGAGTCACCCGTATTGGAAATCACATAAGTCTTACTTTTTTCCTTCCCATCGCCACCGGCCCCTAGCTTTAAGATCTGTAAGCTTAAACGGTAACGTTTGCTGCCATGAGGTTGGGTAAATGTTTCAATGGGTGTATGGACATCTGCCATATCAATGCCCACTGCCAAGATAAAATTACGGTCCTGCAGTTCCCGTCGATCCCAACACCCGGCAATAAGAATAGATAAACAAATTAGGATAACACAACCAAATACGTTTTTCTTATCCACAACGCGCCCCAACCTTCCGCCTGTGCCACCAAGAGAGCATCAGGGACAAGGGGACTACCCCAAAGGAAAAGCCTACTCCTATCCACAATGTATACTTGCTTACCGTATCATATGCCTGCTGATCATCCAGCAATAACATGCTACCCAGATAAATGAGAGGCACCAACGCCAGCACCCAAGGACGATGATCAACATAACGGTAATGCCGCATACATACCTGTCCCATATAAAAAATCATGGCCGCCAAGGTAGTAAATACCACAGGTATCCAAGCTACCAGTAGATAATTTTCTAAACGTTCAATAAACGTGCCTGGCAGTTCAACACTGCGAATAACAATCAGAGCAGGATAGGGAACATTTTTAGCATTTTCAACCGTTAATACGCCAATGATAACAATGACAATCAGTAAAAAAAATAAGGTCATGCAGCCAAAAGCCCCCCCCATTATTTGGGCCAACTTAGCAAAACTAGTCTTCTTATGTACCAGTGGCAACAGCAGTAGTAAACATTCATATCCACTATACATGGGCCAAGTTGAAAAGCCCCCGCTTATTACCGTTTTTGTCTTAATGGACCACAATGGTAACATATTTTCCGGTTGAAAATTTAATATGCTGGTCATCCATACCATGGTCAGCATGGTATATGCCACAAAAAACATAATCTGCTGCACCCGTAAAATAGTTCCCCAATCCTGTAGGGCACAGTAGGTACATACTACCAGTAGAGCCAAGATAACGACTTCAGGAGGAGTTCGGTCAAACATGTAAAAAGTAATTATTTTACCTACGCCACTAAATATTCCGATGATCTGCAAAAAGAATAGTAGATTAAACCAAATGATAACAACATTGCCACCCAGTCGCCCAAAGAGGGCTGGCGCATATTCTATCAGTGTCTGATCTGGATATTGCTTGCCTAGTTTGAGCATTAAGCATGCCGCTACGTAAAATATCACACCGCCAACGATGACACTTTGCCATGCCGCCTGCTCCACTGCGGCGATCAAAGCACGGGGACTGAGCATAATCTGGGCACCTACACAAGTTCCTATAACCACAATCCCTAGCTGCAGGGGTGATATATATGTTTTGGCTTCCAAATTAGCCATTCCTATCACCTATCCTTGTCTGATCCTGAGCGCCAAATTCTTTAGGTCTTTTTGTTAGCAACTTGGCAGGTGCTCTCAAAATAGAGTCTTTCCAGTCTGACAACAGATCAACATTAAACATGCCGCCCAAATACGACTCACCAAAACTACGTAAGGAGCACAAATGGACTGTAATTACTAAAAGTCC